>CEOQ01022924.1_pt1 | contig 14728 bp, 6 predicted proteins | sample 361351 | NCBI WGS metagenome assembly CEOQ01 (sample SAMEA2619907, study PRJEB7988) | marine metagenome | biome: marine biome (ENVO:00000447); feature: deep chlorophyll maximum layer (ENVO:xxxxxxxx); material: "saline water (ENVO:00002010), including plankton (ENVO:xxxxxxxx)" | depth 60 m | reverse complement strand
TTGCGAGTGTTCTTCCGCCGCCGGATCACCGACGAGACGGTGGTGCAGATTGAACTGTTCCAGGATCGACGAGTCGGGGACCAGTCGACGATGTTGAAGATCGAGTCGCTGGGCGTGGCGGGTTTTGATCGGGACAAGGGCCAATTGGCCGTGTTTGTCGACAGCCAGTTCACTGTCCGGTCGACCGCGAATACGAATCTCCGCCAGGTCGACGTGGCGCAGGCGGTTCGGCCAAGCTGGTGTGGAAAACCCGAGGGCGGAGAAGGATCGAGGAGTGCCGCGCCACCGCAACTGGTGTTCGGATACATCACACGTCCATTTGGACTGACGTTGAGCGTGTCTCGACGGACACCCCGGGCCAATGCCGTGGCCCGGCACGGTGTTCGAATCGAACACCGCAAGGTGCGGCTGGCATCACGGATCCAGTGGCAACTCAGCCAGGCGGCCCGCGGGAATGTCACTTTCTCGCTGCCGTTGGACTACTTGCCTGTCAGTGTCGAAGCAGCGGGACTGGCCGACTGGTTTGTTCACGCCGCCGACGATGGCAACCGGAGATTGACGGTTGAATTTGACCGTCCCCGAACAGGGTCCGTTGAAGTGGTTCTCGAGGGCTCGTTGCCTCGCTCGCCGGAATTTGAAGAACTGGAACTGGCGTTGCCGCACCCATTGGGCGTGGAACGGTTGGCCAGCCGGATCATGGTCTGGCTCGACGAGGCGTACTCAGCGGGAATTGCCGAGCGGTCCGGTTGGAGACCGGTTGACCCGGCGAGTGCCGACAGGGATCTCAGGCAACTCGATGCTCGCGAAGCGCGGTTTGCTTTTGTCCATGGTGCAACCGTGCCGGCTCCGATTCTGTTGACGGTCAAGCGGGCCGTGCCGGCCGTGCAGGCAACCGTCGTGTCCCTGGTCACCGTCACCGACACGCTGGTCGATCATTCTCTGGCATTGTCATGGCGGATCACTCAGGCAGCCGCCGACGAGTTCGTATTCACCACTCCCCCCGAACTCAAGCAGGGCCTGCAGTTTCGCGATCCGCGGATTCGCGAGGTCCGTCGGCAGCCGACCGGTGATGATCCCTCCGGCCCGGTCCGTTGGATTGTCACTCTCAATGAACCGGTCCGCGACCGTTTGTTCCTGATTGCCCAGGCGACCCTCCCACCACCCTCGGCACAGTCGGTCACCGTGGGAGCGCCGGAGGTCGTTTTCGAACAGTCGGTGACCCGGACCGATGACGAGGGTGTGACGTCGGTGAGTTTCCACAAGGTGGAGACACAGCAGAGGTACGCATTCCTTGTCAACCAGTCGACCGGCACGTTGACACTGGAAAATGAAGAGGGGGTCGAGGAGATCAAGAAGGACGACCTGGGACGACTGCCGATTCGGATTGAAGCGTCGTTGTTTGACCAGGCGACCGGGATGTGGCGGGTGTTGCCACGGGCCAACATGCCGCGGTGGAAATACCAGCGATCCCAGGCGATGAGACAGACGACGGCCACTGTGCAACTGGCAGAACTGGTAACCGTTCTGGCGGCCGACGGCAGTTGGCGGACCCAGGCTGTTTACAAGATTCGCAACAGGGCTCAACAGTTCCTGGGAGTTCGGATTCCCAAGGAATCCGAGGTGCTGTCGGTTTCGGTCAACGGCCAACTGTCCAGGCCGGTTGATTCGCAGGAGGCGAGAGCGGCCAACGTCGTTTTGATCGCTTTGCCCAATACCAGCGAAGGAGATCTCTCGTTCCCGGTGCGGTTGATCGTCTCCGGTCGCTTTCCACACCAGGGACGGTTGCCCACCGGATTTCATCTCCTGGCCAACAAGCGGGTGATACCGGTGCCGCGCGTGGTTCCGCCCCGCGGCCAGCAAGCTGTCGTCGAGAACGATCCGTTCTGCGAGTACGGGATGAAGGTCGAGGAGACCTCCTGGACGGTTCACCTGCCCGACGCGCTGGACGTCGAACCGGTCGAGGGGCCGGGGACCAACCTGGCATTGGTCAGCAGCGATCGGATCCAACTCAACCAGCGGCGCGCGACGCTGGAAGACGCGAATTATCTGCTGGGTGTGTTGAAGAGCAAATCGAGTGCGAAGGCCAAGTACAACGCCGCCATGAATCTCAAGGAACTTGAAGCCGATCTGTCCAGTTTCAACGAGCGATCGGGCCGACGCCAACGTTGGTACAGTGCCTCAAGAGGGACCGGGGCTGCGGCCTTCCAGAGAGAGAATCGTGATTTCCAGGAGAAATACCACGAGGCTCTGGACCAGATCCAAGTGGATGACGCCAAACAGCAGGTCACGATCGTCGATGAATCCGGGAGTCTTCAAGGGCAGGACGAGGCGGTCCAACGTGAACAGATCAACCAGAACAATGGCCGCTTGTTCATGGACAACTCGGTTGTGGCCCCCGGCAAGGACAAGAGACTTGGTACGGTTCTCAAGAGCCAGACTTTCAATTTCCAGCCGGCTCCCAGCAAGCCGGACAGCAAGGCGAATGTGGCGAACACAAAGGGTAGAAAGAGAAAACCGGCGGGTGCGGCGGGAGTTGTCAGTGGCAAGCTGGGAACACGCGAACTCAGGAGGCGTCGCCAGCAGCAGAGCCTCAGCCAGATTGCCGGTTTGAACGCTGATGCTGAGAAAGAGGAACAGAAGAAAGCCGCTACCGTCCAGAGGTTCGCCGGAAACCAGTTGGAGGAACAGCGAGAGAAACAGCGGGAGGATCGCTCCAGTCCTTTCCAACCAAACGCCATGGCCGGCGAGTCAGTCCAGACCATTGTCGGCGGCGGCGGTGGTCAGGGGAGGGTGGACCTTGATGCAGGTTACTTGTCGTCATTGAATACCGGTGTCGCGGGTGGCCTTTCAGTAGAATTCGACATTCCGACTGGTGGTCAGAAATTGCAGTTTGCCACGACCGGTGAGAATCCGATGCTGGAACTGTCGATGCGACCACGGGAGTCGATCCAGCAGGGACTGAACCTGCTGTGGGCCATGGCCTGGCTGGTTGTTGGTAGCGGGGTGATTGTCGCGGTCCGTCGTGTCGGAACCCTCGACCTGCTGAGGCGACACCTGGCGAAGGGGTTTCTGGCACTGGGCCTGATCAGTTTCCTGCTGTTGCCGGTTGGCTTGGCCTGGATGGGCTTTCTGATGTTCCTGACCGGGTTGATCGTCTTCGCATTCCAGAATCGTGTGGCGAGAAGTGCCGGTTGAACCCGGTGCTCTCAGTCTTGCACACGAGCCGGTGGAATTGTCCAGCGAGCGAATTCGAGCGGGACCCGCACCTTGACGATCTGGGTCGGGGCCTCGTAAACGAATCGCCATTGGGTCGGTGGCCCGGTGAGATCCTTGAAGTGGTAGACCAACCGGGCGATGCCATTTCCCAGCCGTGGTGTGTCGAACCGATCATGGGCAACGCGTCGAGCGGAGGCTGTGTCGGTTTTCTGAACCAGGTAGGCGCGGTTGTACAACATCCAGAGCCGGTGTGATTCGAAGGAGGGGCCTCCCGATTCGTACTGGACAGTGACATCGATGGTCGCATCATGACGTCCGTCACCGGTCGTGGTGATGCGGGCGGAGGTGAACACGACGGCGACGCCACCGCGTCGTTTTGTGATCGGCCTGGGAGGAGTCGAGCCATCGAAGAGGAACTTCAGCGAGCCGGCTGCGAGCCACACATCGGCCGAACCGGCCAACTCGATGGCCCGGGGCACGCGGTTGGTCGGTGACTGGAAGTCGAGTCGCAGTTGTAGTCCCGGGTTGTTGGCATCCAGCGGCAATTCGAGCGTGGCTTCAGGGCTCCGTGGTTTCAGTGGTGCGGTGTGATTGTCTTGGAAATGGCCGGTGGCCCGGAAATTGGCGGGACGGCAGACCAGGTACAGCGGACGCAGTCGGGGCTCCACCTGCCACGCCAGCCTCATCGGGACCAGGTGTCGGTTGCTTCCGGGGATCGGACGGGGAGCCCGGGCAGTGGCATGAACGCGGAACGGTCCGGACCGGGCCACGGATCCGGACGCTGTTGGTTCCGGGCGGGAAATCAAGGTGCCGCTACTGCCACTGCTGTCCAACTCGAGTTGACAGCGAGACAGCACGGCGTCGAGGGCTTCCCAGTAGGTCACCCGGTTCAGGTGGATTGCAACCGCTTGGCGCTTCTGTTGGCCGGTGAGTCGATCCAGTGACAGGGTGTTTCCGGTTTGCCTGGTGATCGAAGCGATGATGTTCTCGAGTGAAGCACCGGCGGTGATGGTCACTCGTGAAGCCTGGGCTGAGCGTGTTGCGGCGGTCCGTTCCAGCGTGCGACGAATACGCTGGATGGCCGCACGGGTGGCGGCATTTTTTGTCGCCGACGGAGCGGGAAGATGTTCCAGCACAATGGGACCCAGTGCCAGGAGTCTCCGTCGGGCACTCTCTCGGGTGACGCGTCGTTTGCTGCCCAGGTCGGTGACCAGGTGCTGCACGTGGCGGACGAGGTCCGGTGTGGAAGTGGTCTTGGGGCCAGATTTGGCATCCGACGACTGGGCGCGTGCCGGTTGGAACGCGAGGCCTCCGGCGATCAGAGCGGCAATCAGCCGTGTGGAAACGGGAGGAAATCGCATGGACGGATGCCCTGGTGCTGGCCGAGCAATTGATGCGTTGGTGCTTGTGACCGGTTTTCGGTCTTCTCCGGGCGACATGGTCGAATCGTCTTTCCAGTGTACGGCAGGCGGTGATTGGTTGCACGGGGTGTCGATGAGACGTCGATTGACGCGAGTGCAGGCAGGGACTGTAATCGACGGCCAAGGAGTCGTGCCGATGCTGAGCCTGACGGTTGAGAATTATCTCAAGGCGATATTGCAAATCGGGTTGCGCGAGAATGCCGAATGGGTGTCGGCCGGGCAGGTGGCAACTGCGCTGGGTGTCTCACCAGGCACCGTGACCAGTATGCATCAGACACTGGGTGACGCCGATCTGGTCGAGTACCGGGCTTACGAGGGGGTCCGGCTGACCGAAGCGGGACGGATGTTGGGAATGCGGATGCTGCGACGGCACCGGCTCATCGAACAGTTCCTCGTTCAGACACTGGGACTCTCGTGGGACCAGGTCCACGAGGAAGCCGAACACATGGAACATGCCGTCAGCGACGACCTGGTTGAACGGATCGATGAATTCCTGGGTCGCCCCGGTTTTGATCCCCACGGGGATCCCATCCCCACCGCGGATGGAAGTTGGCCGGAAGCGGTGGCTGATGTCACGACGCTGGCGAGTTGTCCGTCCGGAGAACGGGTTCGCATAGTCCGCGTGACCGACCAGGGGGCCGAGTTCTTGCAGTTTCTGACTCACAACGGAGTGGCGTTGGGAGTCGAGGGCCAGGTGGTTCTGAACAACCAGGCCGGGGGCACGGTGACGTTGGAGATCGATGGGGCGGCCGTGTCGCTGGGCGAACAGGCAGCGTCGCGATTGCTGGTGGACCGCTTGTAGCGATCGAACAGCGGCATCATTTTCCGGATTGGCGCAGTATCGTCAGGTCGACGGGTTTTCCCGAGTCGAGGACGATCTTGGCCGCGACCCGGGCGAAGATGGATCGCATGGTGTCCAGGTACATCCTCTTCATTGCCAGTCGCCGTGCTCCGGCGTAGTCCTGTTGTCCACTTTTTGCTTCGTGCTGGATCTGGGTCACCAACTGGCCGAAACGGGCCGCTTCGCCCTGGGCAGCGGCAATGGTCCGGCTGCCGTAAGCGGCGGCTTCGAGTTGCGTTCGTTTGGCCTGGGCCTGGCTCTCGTTGGCCCGCTTGACCTGGTAGGCCTGGGCATTGTTGATGTGCGTCTTGCGTTCGGCCCTGGCGTTCATCACATCGAGGAACTCGGATTTGGCCTGGATGGGGGGATACACGGCACCGACAGTGACGTCGTCGACAACCAGTCCCAGCGGTGCTCCGGGCAGTGCGGTGGCCAGGCGGTCGACGAGGACACCTCGCAGTTGATGGCGGCCATTGACGTAGACGAAATCGACATCGCTGTTGCTGACCGTGTCGGTGACCAGGGATTCCACGAGGGACTTCAGCCGGGCATGCGGGTCGGATTCACCAAACAGGAACCGATCGATGTCACCCACATGGTAGTGAACGGTGACCTGCAGATTGAGGATGTTTCGATCGCCGGTGAGGAACTGGGACTGGTGTTCCGGGTCGACGTTGGCGAGGAATCCGGTCGCGGAGTCCTGTTCGAGTTCTGGTCCAAATTCAGGCCGGCCAATTGTCAGCGTGCGGACCTCATGCGTGTTGACGCGGTCGATCCGGGACAGCGGCCATGGCAGGTCCCACCGCAGGCCGCTCGATTGGATCTCGACCCCGCCTCCCGCGTTTCGGACGAGTGCCCCAAAACGGCGAACCACTGCCTGTTCGTTGCCGCGGACAATGTAGAAGCCGCTGATCAGCCAGGCTGACAACAGGAGGATCGCCATCCAGAGATGGCTCGGGCGGAGCAACCGCCGTGAGGTGGGTTCGGCGAGTGCCCCGGTGGGGATGGCAGGGTGATCTGTCATCGGTTGTCCTCCGGGTCTGCTGTCGAGGTTGTGGGAGTTCCCGGGGGCGGGGGAGAACGGGTTGTCGGGATGTCAGAGACACCCTCGGTGAGCAGTTTCAGCAGTCCACTGGATCCGGAGAGCACCAGGGTGGTGCGGTCATTGAGAATCAGTCGGTAGCTGTCGAGAGTTCGAGTGAAACGGTAGAACTCGACGTCGCGGCGATGGGCCTGGTTGAGAATTCTCAGGCTCTCCGCGTCGGCTCGCCCGCGGATCAACTCCGCGTCACGTCGGGCATTGGCCAGGATCTGGCTGTATTGCAGGTCGGCGTGGCTCTTGATTCGAGTGTTCTCGGCCAGACCCTCGCTGCGGTACCGTTCGGCGATCTTTTTTCGCTCGGTCTTCATTCGCTCGTAGACCGCCACCTGATTTTGCCGTGGAAAATTCAGTCGCTTGATGCGGACGTCGATCAACTCGACGCCATACCGGTCACGAACCAGGTCGGCCAATCCAGACTGGACCGTCCGGGGAATCACGACCAGTTGCCCGGCCTCCCTGTTGGGGTCGGTGGTCGGGTCATGGACGTCGACGAGTTGGTCGAAATTCGTCTCACCCAGTCGGGTTCGCAACTCCGGCAAGACATGTTCAGCGAGCCGGACGCGTGCGGCTTGCGTGGATCCGAGGGTGGTGAAAAACCGGTACAGGGGGTGGGAACCTGGATCGGGATCCTCGGAGGCTGCAGGCTCGGGTGAGGCGATCTTCCAGCAGAGAAACGCGTCGACGGTGATGTTCTTTTTGTCGGCGGTGACCATTTCCCCGCCGGGAGGGTCGACGATCTGGACACGGGCATCGAATGTTCGCGTTGTTTCTATTGGCCACGGGAGTTTCCAGTTCAGTCCACGGTCATCCGGCTGGTCGTGAATGCGGACAATTTGTCCCAGTCGTTCGACGAGCACCCATTCGGATTCGTCGACGAACGTGCAGGAGGAGCTTGCGAGACCGAGGGCCAGCGCGAGTCCGGTTGCGATCAACAGACCCCGGGTTGCTGTAGAACGTGGGCGAGCTGTGGCGGCATTATCGTTCATCGGGGGACTCCCGGTCGGTTGTTTCTGGTCGAGGTGGCGAAACGATCTGTTCCTCGTCGTCGCCAGGTGCCAGTGGTGGCGAGAACATTGGCAGACCGCCTGATCCGGGCTGGGTCAGCATCAGGTGCTTGCGACCGGTGGCCCGGGGATCGAGAACGGTCAGTGGCCGATTGGCGATGGCCTTCTCGACGGCGCGGAAGTAAAGGTGCAGTTTGGAGACGTCACGGTGTTCTGGTGTGGCGGTGCTGGCCTCGAGAAGCTTCTCGTAACGCTCGGCCTGCCCCAGGGCTGTGGATGTTGTGTCGGCGGCGGCGGCGCGGGCCGCATCAACGGTCGCGGCGGCTTCTCCGGAGAGCAACTTGCCGCTCAGCAGGAGTTGCCAGGTGGCCGGGTCATCCAGGGACCAGTAGGACACGCTCGTGGAGCGTCGGTCCTGGGTCGCATCCCGGTCCGTGGTGTCGGTCGAGGCCAGAAACTCGATGGCACGAGCTCCGGCGGCAGCAAGCAGCCGTCGGGCGTAGTATCCTTCGGCTTCGTTGATCAACCGTTCTCGTTCTTCCAGTGCATCGGCGACCTGGCGATAGGCTCCGACGACCTGTCGAGGTGGATGAACATCGATCAACTTGACGTCGACGATTTCCAGGCCAAGCGCGTAGGAGGCGACGGCCTGGCGAGTGGCGTCGAGGCATTGGGATTGCAGGTCTTTGCGGCGGTCGGTCATCAGGTCGGCCAGTGACGCTGAAGCGGCAACTTCCCGGATCGCGCTCTCGGTTGCCGCTCGCAGTAGTGCCTCCGGCGATGCATTTCCGAAGGTGTACAGCCGGAGGTTGCGGGTGTTTCCGATCCTGTATTCCACCATCGCGGTCAATTCGATCATCAGTTCGTCGCCGGTGAGCAATTGCGCTTCTTCCAGCAGCGTCGAATCCGTGTCGTCACCGTTTCCGGAGGCCGATGATTCCTGGTCGTGTCGGCTGTTCCATTCAACCGGTGCCACGTAGAGACCCGGATCCTGCTGTGTCGAGGCCGGGTGTCGGAACCCGATCGGCAACACCCGGAGTTGGAAGATCTTCTCGCGGCTGACGGTTTCCAGCGGCTGGGGCCAGCGCCAGTGCCAACCGGGGCCGAGATCCTGGTGTGGTTTCCCGAAACGAGCCACGACGGCCTGTTCGTCGGCGGGGATCAGAGTGATTCCTGAAACGCACCAGGCAAACAGCACCAGGGCGGCGGCGAGTTTGAGTTCGAGACGCCAGTGACGGATCGCTTCAAAGGTGAGACGCGAGGGAGAGAACGTGTCGGTGATCCGGGTGGCCTGGTTGGCCAGCCAGGCACCGAATGCTCCCCATCGGGTCTCGTGCCATCTCATGAACCACAGCAGTCTCATCGCGTTGAGCATCACCGCCAGGGAGGCGAATTCGTGGAAGATGGCGGCGGCGGCCGGTGACAGGACACCCAGTGCTCCCAGCAGGATTCCCAGTCCGTTCATCCCGAACGCAAACAACCAGATGCTCTGCCGGATCGTACGGACGAGCTGTCGCGAGAGTAAGAACAGGCCGGGAAGGGGTCTGAGAGGGTCTCCCATCAGAACGAGGTCACCGGCTTCCGCGGCGATGTCGCTGCCAACTCCGCCCAGGGCGATTCCGACCGAGGCGGTGGCCAGGGCCGGTGCGTCGTTGATTCCGTCGCCCACCATTGCCACCTGATGCCCCTGTGACTCGGCCAACCTGATCCACTCGGCTTTTTCTCCGGGCAGCAGTTCACTGTGGACCTGGTCGATCGTTGGCAGGGTGTTCGAGAGCGTGCAGGCCGGTTCCTGGCGGTCTCCGGTCAGCAAGACCACCTGGCCGATTCCGTTGTGCTTGAGTGCATCGAGGACCGCGGCGGACTCGGTCCTGGGGGAGTCGGTGACACCCAGTGCACCGACCCAGGTCCCATCCAGGGCAACCAGGATCTCGGTCTGGCCGGCCGAGGTGAGTTCGTCGATTGTGGTTTCGGCGGATTCGTCGATCACGACTCCGTGTTGTTCCAGCAGTCGACGGTTTCCGACCAGGACACGGCAGGACGAGTCTCTGAATGTTCCGGCAGGAAGCGAAGCGGTCACCCCAAAACCGGGTTCGGCAGAGAAGGATTCGGGGACCGGTACCACCATGCCCCGGGCTTCGGCTTCCCGGACGACGAGTCGTGCCAGCACGTGTTCACTGGAACGCTCGGCGGCGGCGGCCATCCTGATCAGTTCATTGACATCCAGTTGGCTGCCTGGAGCGGTGCGGACAAGTCCCAGAACCGGTTCGCCACGGGTCAGGGTGCCGGTCTTGTCGAAGACGAACGTGTCGACGTGGGCGAGACGTTCGAGGGCAGCGGAACCCTTGACGACGACACCCTCTCGAGCCAGCCAGGCCATGGCCGTCATGACCGCGCTGGGAGTCGCCAGGATCAGCGGGCAGGGACAGGCGACCACCAGAACAGCAAGTGCCGGCAGGTATCCCGATTCCCAGGTTCCGGCCTCACCCAGGAATCTCCAGCCCAGCAGCGTCAGCAGGGCGGACAGCAGCACCGCGGGCAGAAACAGACGTGCCAGCCGATCGGCAGTCCGTTCGATCGGCGCCTTCCGCTGTGTGGCCTCGGCCACCAGCGCGATCACCTGCCCCAGTTGCGACTGGTCACCGATCCGGCGGGTTGTGACCACCAGGGCGCCAAACTGGTTGAGTGTCCCGGTAAAAACGGGATCACCGGGTTCCTTGTCGATCGGCAGGCTTTCACCGGTCAACGCCGATTGATCAACGGCGGAGGTGCCCGAGTGAACCACCCCATCGACTGGAAGTCGTTCGCCGGGTCGGACGACCACCAGGTCGTTCGTCCCGAGCTCGTCGATGGCCACGTCGTGCTCCTGCCCGTCGACGAGGCGATGGGCGATGCTCGGACACAACTGGAAGATGCCACGTATGGCTCGTTGTGCCCGGTCGACCGTGTACCCCTCGATGCTCTCACCACACAAGGCCACGAACACCACCAGGGCGGCTGTGACCGGTTCACGCAGCAGGATGGCGGCCAGGCAGGCGATCGTCAGGGCGAGGTCGGCACCGATGCGGCCGCTGAAGAGTCCCTCGAGCGACTGAAACAGGATCCGGGACCCACCGAGGACGGCGGCAAGCAAGGCCAGGCGGAAACCCAACAGGAGCTGGTATTCGGGCCAGTCGGCCACACCGGCCAGCAGGTCGCCTCCCAGTAGCAGCCCAACCAGAGCGGTCAGCAGGTAAATCGGTGCTGAACGGTAGTGGTATCCGACTCCCTCGGACGGAACGGATCCGGCCGTGGACGCGTCATCCTGGAGGAACTCCCGGGCTGATTCGGGGATATAATGCATGGGGCTTGCGGATCCTGAACCACGTGCAGCCTCCGTGCACCACCACGACGACACATGCGGTCGCCGGTCCTCCATCGTAAACCCCACACCGGGAGGTTGCCAGACGCGGTCCTGGTGGTAATGCCGCCGTAGCCCGGTGTTCGCTACAATCGGGGGGTCGGGACGCTGTCACGACGGTGAAAATCCTGGTGCGGGTGTAACGGAAATGTCGGAATTCGAGAGCTACCAGAACCCCCTGATCACACGATATGCGTCGACGGAAATGAGCCGGACCTGGTCGTCCCAGACGCGGCATGCCACCTGGAGGCGGTTGTGGGTGGCGTTGGCCGAGTCTCAGCAGGAACTGGGACTGGACGTCACTGATGATCAGTTGGCGTCAATGCGGGCGGCTGTCGAGGACATTGACTTTGAGGTGGCGGCCAACTACGAACGCGACCTGCGTCATGACGTGATGGCTCACGTGCATGCCTACGGAGACCAGTGTCCGGAAGCCCGAGGGATCATCCACCTGGGTGCGACCAGTTGTTTCGTGACCGACAACACCGATCTGCTTCTGCTGGTGGAGTCGTTGGAGTTGGTCCGTGATCGCCTGGTGGGCGTGATTCATCACCTGGCGTTGTTTGCCGCTGCCAATCGTGACCTGCCGTGCCTGGGATTCACTCATCTGCAACCGGCCCAGCCAACGACGATTGGCAAGCGGGCGACTCTCTGGTGTTACGACCTGGTGCTGGACCTGGAGGAGTTGGAGCACCGCCTGTCGAGCCTTCGACTACGGGGTGTGAAGGGAACCACCGGCACACAGGCCTCGTTCCTGTCCTTGTTTGACGGAGACCACGACAAGGTTGCTCGCCTTGAACAACTGGTGGCCGCGAAGATGGGTGACGGACGAGTCTATCCGGTCACTGGCCAGACATACTCGCGAAAGATCGACTCGCAGGTTCTCGGCGTCCTGGCCGGCATCGGCATCTCGGCGCACAAGGCGGGCAACGACATTCGGATCCTGCAGCACCGCAAGGAGGTGGAGGAGCCATTTGGCAAGAACCAGGTGGGGTCCTCGGCGATGGCCTACAAGCGGAACCCGATGCGGTCCGAGCGGATGTGTGGCTTGTCACGGTATGCGATTTCCCTGTGGGACAGTACAGCCGACACCGCGGCAACGCAGTGGATGGAACGGACTCTCGACGACAGTGCCAATCGTCGATTGACGTTGCCACAGGCATTCCTGGCGATCGATGCGGTTTTGATTCTGTATCGCAATATCGTTGATGGGTTGGTGGTGTATCCCGAGGTGATTTCGAGGCGATTGAACGAGGAATTGCCGTTCATGGCGACCGAGGAAATCCTGATGGCGGGGGTGCGGGCCGGTGGTGACCGGCAGGATCTGCACGAGGCGATCCGGGTGCACAGCCAGGCAGCTGGCGAAGAGGTCAAGCAGCGGGGTGGTGAGAATGACCTGATCGACCGGTTGAAGCAGGATCCCCAGTTTGCCGGAGTTGATCTCGAGGGGACTCTGGATGCGAGCCGTTTCACCGGCCGAGCCGCCGAGCAGGTGGACGATTTCATTGCGTCGGTCGTCGAGCCGATCCGCGAACGCCATTCCGGGGCGCTGGATGGTGATGCGGGCGAGGTGACCGTCTAGTCGGCCGACGCGACCTGGACGGCACAGACCTTGTACTCGGGGATCTTTCCGTGTGGATCCAGCGAGTCATTGGTTAGCGTGTTGGCTGCCGCCTCGCGGAAGTGGAACGGAATGAAGATGGAGCCGGGTTGGATTCCCGGGTCGGGTCGGGCGGCCAGTTCGATCGCGCCACGTCGACTGGTAATTCGCAATCGTTGGCCACCTTCGAGTTGCAGTCGTTTCAGGTCGTCGGGGTGAATGGCCACAAAGGGCTCGGGCTGGATCGCATCCAGTGCCCGGCTACGGCGAGTCATGCTGCCGGTGTGCCAGTGTTCCAGGACACGACCGGTGTTGAGCACAAACGGAAATTCGTCGTCGGGCAATTCGTCGGCCGGCTGGTAGGGGCACGGTACGAAACGTCCGCGACCGTTGGAGGTGGGGAAGCCGTCGCCGAACAGGATCTGGGTTCCCTCGTCGGTCTCCGGATCCGGGCAGGGCCAGAGTCGTCCAGTTGTTCCAAGTACCTCGTGTGTCAGTCCCTGGTAGTTGCGGGTCAGCGAAGTGAACTCGTCGAAGATGTCCGAGACACTGTCGTAGTCGGAAGCGAGGCCGACCCGTCGAGAGACCTCGCAGAGAATCTCCCAGTCCTGGCGGGCTTCTCCTGGTGGATCGACGACCGGGCGGCCCAGTTGAACTCGACGGTCGGTGTTGGTGTAGGTGCCGGTCTTTTCGAAGTAACTGCCCGCCGGCAAGATCACGTCGGCAAACTCAGCCGTCTCGGTCAGGAAGATGTCCTGGATAGCAAGGAAATCGAGGGCCGAGAGAGCCTGGCGGACCTTGTTGGCATTGGGATCGGAGATGAAGGGATTCTCGCCCATGATGTACAGGCCGCGGACGGATCCCTCGAGTGCCCCGGCCATGATTTCGACAACTGTCAGGCCGGGCTTGGCGTCGAGGTCATTTCCCCAGGCATTTTCGAACTTGCGTCTGACGTCATCATCGGTGACCGGCTGGTAATCCGGGAAGACCATCGGGATCAGCCCGGCGTCGCTGGCTCCCTGCACGTTGTTTTGTCCCCGCAGCGGGTGCAATCCGGTTCCCGGGCGGCCGACGTTGCCGGTGGCCAGGCACAGCGAGATCAGGCACCGGGCATTGTCGGTGCCTGTGACGTGTTGCGAAATGCCCATTCCCCAGAAGACCATCATGGCGCCACCACCTCCGGGTGGAGTGGCCTGGCCGATCGTGTGGGCGATCGCCTCGATCTGTTCGGGTGGCACGCCACAAATGGTCGATGCCTGTTCGGGGCTGTAGTCGGTGGCGACCAGGGCCTGCAGCGCTTCGAAATTCTCGGTGTGCGTGGCGATGTAGTCGTGATCGAGCAATCCATCGCGAGAGAGAACGTGCAGCAGTGAGTTGTAGAACGCGACGTCGGTCCCGGGCTGAATCTGTGCGAAGTGTGTTGCGTGGTCGGCGATCGTATTGCGTCGGACATCGACGACAATCAACTGGGTCCCCGCCCGGGCTGCCTGCTTGATAAAGGTCGCGGCGACGGGGTGGTTGGCCGTGGTATTCGATCCGGTCACCAGTGCCACGTCAGCGCGTGCCACGTCGGCAAAGACGTTGGTGACGGCACCCGAGCCAATTGTCTCCATCAGGGCCGCGACGCTGGAGGCGTGGCACAGCCGGGTGCAATGGTCGACGTTGTTGGTGCCCAGCCCGGCCCGGACAAAACGCTGGAACAGGTAGGCTTCTTCGTTGGACCCCTTGGCCGATCCGAAACCCGCCAGTGAATCGCTGCCGTGGGTGTCGCGGATCGAGGTCAGTTTCTGGCCGATCAACTCGAGTGCTTCTTCCCAAGTCGCCTCGCGAAATGCGGGCATCACGGTGTCCAGATCAACCAGGCCACCGGGCTTGTTCCCGTTTCCAGGTGGCGATCCCTTGACCTCGGGCGAAAGTGGTCCCTTTGGGTAGGCCGATTCGCGGCGAATCAGCGGTCGCGTCAGGCGATGGGGGTGCAACGTGTAATCCCAGCCATAACGGCCCTTGACGCACAGTCGCCCCTGGTTGACCGGGCTTGAACGGCCCTCGAGTTCGACAATGGTGTCCTGGTGGGTCCAGGCGGTGACCGCGCAGCCGACACCGCAGTACGGGCAGACGGTGTCGACAGCTGTCATCTGGTCCCG
>CEOQ01068842.1_pt1 | contig 14822 bp, 16 predicted proteins | sample 361351 | NCBI WGS metagenome assembly CEOQ01 (sample SAMEA2619907, study PRJEB7988) | marine metagenome | biome: marine biome (ENVO:00000447); feature: deep chlorophyll maximum layer (ENVO:xxxxxxxx); material: "saline water (ENVO:00002010), including plankton (ENVO:xxxxxxxx)" | depth 60 m | reverse complement strand
AACTCATCCTATTAAACCACCAACTGAAGTTGAGCTGGTAAATTACCGGGAGAAAAAATTTAATCATTGGGAAAGTTTGAAGCATCAATTTGATAAACAAAGTTTAATCAATGAAGTAAAGTTGAGACTAAGCGAGATTATAGATATAGCTATTCAGGGTACACCTCTAGTAATATTTAGCTGGGGTACTAATCCACATGAGAAAATTGCAATAAACTTAAATGATAAAACTATTGTAGAGGATATTGGGCAACCAGAAAAATATTACCAAATATCAGCAGATAAAAAATACTTTTCGTTAATGCACTCAGGTTTTAGGTGGCAGGATGTGTACTTATCACTACGCGCAAAAGTAACAAGGGTCCCTGATAATTTTAACAATCTGGTGAACGCCTTTATTTTCTCGGATACAAGCAATATAAAAAAGAGCATGCTATCATTCATAGATATCCCTAATGAGAGAATAAAAATAAAGGGAAAGGACGGATACTATGAAATAGACAGATATTGCCCACATAATAGGGGTGATCTTTGTGGGGCTGATGTGAATGAGAATAATGAAGTTGTATGCCCACGACATGGCTGGAAATTCTCCTTATCCAATGACGGTAAAGTGAAATCAGGAACATATACAATCAATGCTAAAAAGATTAATGAGTAGAATATAATGGTGAAAAAATTTTCATTTATTACAATTATTATATCAATTTTGATAGTTTTACAATTTGATAAGGTAGATGCTGAATCAATGTCTACCAAGGATGCAAAAGTCTATTTTATTGCTCCGTCAGATGGACAAACAGTACACAACCCAGTCAAAATAGTTTTTGGAATATCGGGCATGAAAATACTGCCTGCAGGAATTAATGAAGAGCATTCAGGTCACCACCATCTACTAATTGATTTGCCTGTTCTGCCAAACTTAAATCAACCGATACCATCTGATAAGCAACACATGCACTTTGGTAAAGGGCAAACGGAAACAATCATCAATTTAACTGAAGGGGAACATACTCTGCAATTATTATTTGCTGATTATATACATATACCGCATAAACCACCTTTATTTTCTGACAAAATTAAAATTATTGTAAAGAATCATAATGATTGAGAGCATTAAAAAGGAAGAGATAAATATAAAAAGCTCTGTAGACTTTTTAGTTCCATTTACTAATGTTGTAGTAAATTTATTATCTTCAGTTGATTTAGTTAAAAATGATTTGGAAATTAAATTAGGAGAATTACAGATTAATAAAATTTCAGATGATGAGGGGAGATTAGAATTTTCTTCCATTATATTAGATTTTGAAATTTATATTCTTTATGTAAGAGCTAGAAGCTTTGTTTTTAAAATAGATGGATTATCTCACTATACAGGATTCTCTTTTATGGAAACAAACAAAGGTATCAGAACCATGGATAATCTTGGAGAAAATCCAATGCCTGCGGCAAGAGAATTAAAAGAGCAATTTCTCAAAAATTATAAGAGACCATATCTGGTTACCAAAACATTTTTAGAATTTTATAATAAAAATAGTTGATTTTAAAAAGCTAGTCAGCCACTTCTATATCTTCTTCAACACACTCAGATCCGTGTTGGACTTCTATGATATGACATGGATCTTCAAAAGGATTATGGGCTCTATGCCAGGTTTTTACTGGGATATTGTATGCATCTGAAAGAGGCTCTAATAAGTCTTCATTAACTTTACACTTACCTTTTACAACATACCACATTTCAGACCTCTTAAAATGTCTTTGGTTTGACAGACTTTTACCTGGCTCTATAACAAGTTCTTTAACTTTTATGTTTTTACCGATAGTGTGAACTACTCGATAGTAACCCCACGGCCTTTCAACTTTAGATTTCATTATATTAATATATTAACAAAAAAGAGTCGTTTCGAATCATATTTTCTTCGTGTTACTATAGAAAGATGTCCAATAAAAAATTAACAACTGTTTTTAAAGATGAGCCAATTGAGGTAAATCAAAATTTTTTAGAACGTGTTGTAGTAAATAGCAAAAAAGAGCCTTGGCATCAATCTCCTTCTGATGGAGTTGAGAGAATTTATCTAGAGAGAAACAATCAAGGAGAAAAAGCAATTGCTACATCTATAGTCAGATTTGCTCCTAATAGTTCTTTTGAAGAGCATATACACGAAGCAGGTGAAGAATTTTTTGTTTTAGATGGTATTTTTGAAGACGAATATGGATCTTATCCAAAAGGTACATATATACGAAATCCGCATGGGTCGAAACATAATCCCTTTAGTAGAGATGGTTGTACTATTTTTGTAAAACTTAGACAATTCAGTAAAAATGACGACAAGCGTGTTATAAAAGATACGCTCAACAGTTCATGGCTTCCTGGATTAGTACCTGGCTTATATGTTATGCCACTTCATGAATTTGAGGATGAACATACTGCATTAGTTAAATGGGAACCAAATACGCAATTTAACACTCATCAGCATTGGGGCGGTGAGGAGATCTTTGTTCTCGAAGGAACATTTTTTGATGAATATGGTGTTTACCCGAAAGGTTCTTGGATACGTAGTCCTCATTTAAGTCAACACAAACCATATACTGAGAAGGAAGGAGCTCTTATATTTGTAAAAACTGGGAATTTAAAGCATGATTGATATAAAATATTAGAATGAATAATGATGTCTTAGCGCTAAAATACAGACCTAAAAAATTTGATGAAGTAGTTGGCCAGGACTTTATAGTTCAAACTCTATCAAATTCAATTTCATTACAAAAAATACATAACGCCTATCTTTTTTCTGGAACTCGTGGAGTAGGAAAAACAACTATTGGAAGGATATTTGCTAAGTCACTTCTTTGTGAAAAAGGAGTATCTGTTAATCCATGTGGAACCTGCAGTTCTTGTATTCAAATTGACTCGGGAAATCATCTTGATCTTATTGAAATAGATGCTGCATCAAGAACAAAGGTTGAAGATACAAGAATACTAATGGAGAATGTACAATATTCTCCAACATCTTCAGCATTTAAAGTATATCTAATTGATGAAGTACACATGCTATCTGATAAAAGTTTTAATGCTTTGCTTAAAACAATTGAAGAACCTCCAAAACATGTCAAATTCTTATTAGCAACAACTGAGCCTGAGAAACTTCCAGAGACAGTTTTATCTAGGTGTTTACATTTTAAATTATCAACAGTGGATACAAATACGATTAATAATCATGTTTTAAATGTACTTACAAAAGAAAATATTAAGTTTGATAAAAATGTTACTGAAATCATATCTAGGGCTGCAAAGGGAAGCATTAGAGATGGATTAAGCATTCTGGAACAATGCATAGCCTATTGTAATGGAGATTTAAATGCAGAAAAAATTAAATTATTATTAGGAGAAGTCGATAGCAGAATTATAGAAAGCTTAATTTCTAATATTTTTATATTTAATTCTGAGAAATTAATTGAATCTATAGAAAAACTATCCCCTAATTCTAATTATGAGAAGATTATTGATCTAATCATTAGCACTTTTTATAAAATAACTCTTTTTAAGATTAAGCCAGATTTTATTGATAAGAATAGTCATGATTTTAAATTTATTGAACAACAATCTAAGATTATAGACTCCAAAGATTTGCAATTATTTTATCAGATTGCAATTACATCAAAAAAAGATTTTAAATTTTCTACCAACAAACGTGACCACTTAACAATGATTCTTTTACGCATGATTCTCTTCAATAATGATAATGCTAGTAGTGAATCAAAAACTAATAATAAGAATACCAGCAAACCTGATAATAATTCTCAAAGTACACTTAAAAGTGATGACAAAAAGCTAGATGAAAAGCATAAGGCTAATGGTGAAACCAATGGAACTGTGTTCAAAGAAGATAAGATTTTAGAAGGTTTCGTATGGGATGATATATATAGCAAGCTTGATATATCGGGTTTATCATTAGATTTAGCTAAAAATTCAATATATATGCCTTATATGAATGGAAAAGCGGTGCTTAAAATTTCTAGCAATAAGAAAGATGTCTATCCAAAAACTTGTATTGATAATTTGATAAATCAAGTTAATCTATTTATTGATAAAAAAATGTCTGTGGAAGTAGAGTATGAAGAAGGACTAAATTCTCCAGCAATGAAAGAAGAACAGAAGGAAAAAGATGAAGCAGAAGCAGCATTCCATGTTGCAGATACTGATAAAAATATAAATAATATAAAAAAACATTTTGATGCAGAAATTGACAAAAATTCTATTACAAAAATTAAAGACAGATAGAGGCGGTTAACAGATGAGTTTATTTGATAAAATGAAGCAAGCAAAAGAGGTCTTAGGGAATGCAAAAAAAGCTCAAGAAGAGATTGAAAAAATTATGGTTCAAGGTGAATCAGGTGCTGGGGCAGTAAAGGTTACTATGAAAGGAAATCATAAAATCACTAATATAGAGATTGACCCTTCAGCCCTTAACAATGATAAGAAGATGTTAGAAGATTTGATTATGGCTGCTTGCAATGATGCTATCAATAAAGTTGAGAAAGAGATTAAAAATAAAATGGGGGATTTAATGAACCTTCCATCAGGATTCAAACTTCCTTTTTAGAAATGAAGCAATCCAAGAATTTAAATGATTTGATAGATGCTCTAACAATACTGCCTGGAGTAGGAAGAAAATCAGCTCAAAGAATGGCTTACCAACTAATAAGATCAAATAATGATTTAACACTTAATTTGGCTGATAAATTAAATAATATTACATCTAACATAGCTAGTTGTAAGGTTTGTGGAATTTATTTAGATATTGAAGATGTTGATAAACAAGTAAACGGAGAATGTCATATTTGTATTGCTCAAAATAAAGACCCATCAAAAATTTGTGTTACAGAATCCCCATCAGATGCCTATATTATTGATCAAAGCACTGATTATAATGGTTATTTTTTTGTGCTTGATGGCAGCTTATCCCCATTAGATGGAAGAGGGCCGATTGAAGTAGGAATTAAGAGGCTACAACAAAATCTTGAGGAAAAGAAAATTACTGAATTAATTCTTGCTACTAGTACAACGGTTGAAGGGGAAGCTACAGCTCATTATGTACAACAACTTGCTTCAAAAATGTCTATTAAAGTATCGAGAATTGCTTTTGGCATACCATTGAATGGCGAGTTAGGTTATTTAGACAGTGAAACCATATCTCATGCATTTAATGAGAGAAAAATTATTTAAATTTCTTTTCTGAAATTAAGAATCTAATTTTTTAATTCTTTCAAATACAGTTGGATGAGTATAGTAAAAAGCTGCATATAGAGGACTAGGTTTTAATATAGTTAAATTCTCTTTATAAAGTTTAGTAAGTGCAGATATTAAATCATTCTTATTTGTATATTTTTTTGCAAAATTATCAGCCTCATATTCATTTTTTCTTGAAAAAGAAGTTAGTAATGGAGTAATAAAAAAGCCTATCACAGGGAACAGCAAACTAAATGTTAAAATTATAGTTGATGGTGTAATGGTATTAACTCCAACGGCCATGAAAAAAATATCAAAATTGGATAACTTAAACATCATAAAAAAAATAAATAAGCTCAAGATCATATTTATCATAATAGATTTTAGAATATGTTTTTCTTTATAATGACCAATTTCATGGGCTAGCACAGATGTTATTTCGTTAATTGAAAGACTTTCAAGAAGAGTATCAAAGAAGACTATTCTTTTATTTTTATGAAAACCAGTAAAATAAGCATTTGAGTGTTTTGATCTTTTTGAGCCATCCATTACATAGACATTTTTAATATTAAAATCTACTTTCTCTGTTAAATTATCAATTGCTCCTAAAATATCTTTGTCAGCTATCTTTTTAAATTTATTAAAAAGTGGAGATATAATAGTAGGGTATACATATAATAAAATAATATTAAATAATAGAAAAACTATCCACATTAGCACCCACCAACTCTTTTCATAATTTGAATATAAAAATAAAAAAGATAAAAACAAAATTGATATAATGAAAATAGAAAGTATAAGAGAAATCAGTAAATCTCTAAAAAATAAATTCAACGACATCTTGTTAAACCCATATCTTTCTTCAATTACAAAAATTTTATAGAGGGTAATAGGTATTTCAAGTATGGATAATATTAGAAAGAATATTATTATAATAAGTAATTCTGGATTTACAAAGCTTAAGAAGAAAGTTTCTTTTGAATATAATGAAGCTATAATTCCTGAAAGATAATCTAGTCCACCACCAAATAAAAAGATATAAATTATAAAAATTTGTACAACTAAATTTAGCATTGAAATTATAAGCTTATCAGTATTATATAGAGCTGATTTTTCTAAATGCTGTCTATTAAGCTTCAATACATTCAATTCACTTTCTGTGATTTTCATTGATTTTATATATTTCATTTGGATAGCATCCAAAGCAAACTTTGTAATGAAGTATAGGAGTAGTGTAAAAAGAATTAAGGATGTAGTCATATATTCAAGTATCAATTTATATTATATTTAAATATGATACTCTATGAAAATGAAAGATAAAAGCAACTTAATTTGGATTGATCTTGAAATGACTGGTTTGGATACACAAAGAGATCATATTATTGAGGTTGCAACAATTGTTACCGATAAAAACCTGAATATTTTAGCTGATGGACCAACTTATATTATTAACCAACCACAATCTGTGCTTAATAGTATGGATGATTGGAATACAAATCAACATAAGAAAAGTGGATTATTTGAAAAAGTAATTGATAGTACCACTAATGAAACCCAAGCTGAAAAAGGAACAATTAAATTTTTAGAACAATTTGCTTTTAAAGGACATTCACCTATGTGCGGCAATAGTATTTGTCAAGACAGGCGCTTTTTAGCGAGATGCATGCCTGAATTAGAATCTTTTTTTCATTATAGAAACCTTGATGTCAGTTCATTTAAAGAAGTTGGTAGACGCTGGTATTACGAAGATATCGCAAACTTTCAAAAAAGTTCAAACCATAGAGCGCTAGAGGATGTAAGGGATTCCATTGCTGAATTAAGGTATTATAGAAAGACAATATTTAAGATTTAGCAGTTATAAGTCTTAAGAAATTATTTTCCCTCACTCCGCCAATAAATGTATTCTTTTCAAATTTTTTATTTGGTAATGGATAATCTTCTGAATAATGTAGGCCCCTACTTTCTTTTCTAGTTAATGCAGACTTAATAATGAGTTTCGAAACCTCAATAATATTTCTTAGCTCTAGCAAATCAGTAGTTAGTTTATGTTGATGATAATATTCATTAGTTTCATTTTCGATAATTTTTATTCTTTGAAGAGCTCTCAATAATCGTTTATCTGATCTAACAATTCCAACATAATTCCACATAATTTTTCTAAGTTCATCCCAATTATGCGAAATCACAATATTTTCTCTAGATTCTGATACATAGCTGTCATCCCATTGAGGAAGTTTGTTAATTCCATGTTTAAAATTTAAAATAGAACCACTATTAATTTTTTTAGCACATTTCATTGCCATCACTAAGCATTCCAAAAGCGAATTACTAGCTAGTCTATTGGCGCCATGAAATCCAGTATGTGCAGCTTCACCCAAAACATATAGTCTCTCAACATCCGTTTCACCATCAATTTTTGTATGCACTCCACCACAAGTATAATGTGATGCTGGCACTACTGGTATTGGAGATTGTGTAATATCTAATCCAATTTCTAGACATTTTTTATAAATTAATGGGAATCTTTTCTTTATGAATGATGAAGGTTTTTGACTTATATCTAATAAAACATGTGAGTAGCCATATTTTTTCATTTCAGAATCTATTGCTCTAGCCACAACATCTCGAGGGGCAAGTTCTTTTCTATCATCATATTTTTGCATAAAAAATTTCCTATTTGGTGTCAGTAGTTTTGCTCCTTCGCCACGTAAAGATTCAGATATAAGAAAAGATTTCGCATGAGGATGAAATAGGCATGTTGGATGGAATTGTACAAATTCCATATTAGCAATTGTACAGCCAGCTCTATATGATATTGCAATACCATCGCCAGTAGATGTTTTTGGGTTTGAAGTAAATTGGTATAATTTGCTTGCCCCACCAGTTGCAAGAATTACTCTTTCTGCTATATAAGTTTCAACGTTTTTTTTCTTTTGATTAAAAATATATGCGCCCAAACATGTATTTGATTTTCTAATATTAGATCTAGATGTTATTAAATCAATTATTTGGCAATTACTTAAAATTTTAATATTTTTTCTTGATTTTATTTCTTCTAACAATTTTTTATGTATAATCTTCCCTGTTTTATCCATAACATGATAGATTCTTCTCTCACTATGACCAGCTTCAAGGGTCAAATTAATAAAACCATTCTCCTTAGTAAATTCTATATTTTTTTTAATTAACCACTTTATAGCTTTTGGTGCTTCACTAATAATTTGCATAGCAATTTTCTTATCAACAAGGCCATGACCATTTTTCAGTGTGTCATAAAAATGCTTTTCAAAAGTATCTATCTTAGATGAAACAGAAGCTATACCTCCTTGCGCCCATGCAGTTGAACATTCATCTAATTGGTTTTTTGTAACTAAAGTAACATTAAATTTTTTTGAGATTGAGAGAGCAGTAGCTAATCCTGATAATCCTGAACCAGCGATTAAGATATCTGTCCTTTTAATGGAATTCATATATAGTAAAATAATATTATTAAAACCTATACAAAACCAATCTTTTCGGTATATTTTTATGGATATTAAAGATGATTTTACTCTAATTAAGGAATGTCTGGATGGTAATACAGGCTCATTTGAGATTATTGTAAAAAAGTATCAATTAAAAATAATTAGTCTTAGTTATAAATATACTAAAAATCATGCTGATGCCGAAGAGGTGGCGCAGCAGTCTTTTTTACGAGCCTTTAATTCTCTTGATAAATTTAGATTTGAGAGTCAATTTTCCACATGGATGCATAGAATAACCGTTAATTGTGCCCTTAATTTCATTAATTCCAAAGAAAAGGTTAAAGAAAAGGAAACTATTTCAATAGATTCTGGTCAAATAAATAAGCAGGAAGATTCGGGTAAAGATCCGCAAATTTCAGCAGGTAGTGACGCAGAAACCCCATATAATCATTATAATATGGGAAAATTAGCAGAACATACCGAAAAGGTTTATAATTCATTACCTAAAGACCTTAAATTGGTTGTAAAATTGAGGGAAATTGAGGATTTGAGTTATGAAGAAATTTCAGCTAAAACTGATATGCCAATTGGCACAGTGAGGTCGAGATTACATAGAGCTAGAGAAATAATGATAAGTGCTTTAAAGGACCATTTGGATGAGTAAAAATAATTTAAAAAATATAGAGATTCTATACTTTATTAAGTCTTTCTTAAAAAAGGACTTTCCTAGTTTTTTGTCAAAAGATTTTTCATCTAAAGTGATGTCAAAAATTAATGTTCAGCCGCGTAAAACATATTTTCAATATTTTACAAAATTAGCAATAGCTTCATCTTTTGCAATTGTCACGCTTGCTTTAATTAAAGTCATAAACTTTGATGCTTATAATTTCGAATCAACAACAATATCTAAAACTAAAACCCCAACATATAATACATCCAATCAGCAAATGGACAGTAACTGCCAACACAAAAATAAAAAAGCTGACTTGGGTGGAAAAAAATGCAAATAAACCATAAGTCTTTTTTAAAATTAACGCTCTTTGCTTTAGCATTTACATATTTAACTAATGTTTTTTCACAGACAGGGCTTCCTGATTTTACAACTGTCGTTGAAAAAAATATCCCTGCTGTAGTTATAGTGAATGCAACTAAAACAGTACAAGCTGGTTTTAATAATTCTCCTTTTAATTCACCAGACATACCTGATGAGTTAAGAGATTATTTTGGTAAGTTTTTTGATCCAAAAAATGGTAATAATCAGAATCAAAGGAGTACGCCTTCTTTTGGTTCAGGTTTTATATTAACCAATGATGGATACATCATGACAAATAATCATGTTGTTAGTAATTCAAGTGAAATTCTAATTACCTTAAGTGATGAAACAGTATTAGAAGCTCAGTTAATTGGTTCTGACCCAAGAAGTGATTTAGCTTTATTGAAAGTTGATGGAAAAAATTTACCAACAGTATCTGTTGCCACCGCTGATAACCTAAAAGTTGGAGAATGGGTTTTAGCAATAGGTTCGCCATTTGGATTTAGTCATACTGTAACAGCAGGAATTGTAAGCGGAAAACAGCGCAAATTGCCAGATGAAAGTTATGTTCCTTATATTCAAACAGATGTAGCTATTAACCCAGGTAATTCAGGGGGTCCATTATTTAATCTTTCAGGTGATGTAGTTGGCGTTAATGCACAAATATATACTAGAACAGGTGGGTTTATGGGAGTGTCCTTTGCTATACCGTCCGAAACAATGATGGATGTTTTTAACCAACTGAAAGATTCAGGTAAAGTTACGAGAGGGTGGCTAGGAGTTTTTATACAGGAAGTAGACAAGAATTTAGCAAAAAGCTTTGGGATGGAAAAACCAATGGGCGCAGTGATAGCAAAAGTCTTAAAAAATAGCCCAGCAAGTAAATCTGGATTAAAACAAGGAGATATTATTTTAAGTTTTAACGGAAAACCTATTAAAAAATCGCGTGATTTACCTCCGCTGGTAGGAATGACAGAAGTGAATACTAGGGCGAAGGTTGAGGTACTGAGAAACAAGAAAACCTTAAACATTTTTGTTCGAATTGAGGAATTACCAACAGAAGAGAAGATTGCTAGCATTGGAGATCAAAAAATTACTAAAACTCAAATTTCAGGCATAACAGTAAGCAATATCAATGATGTTGCTAAGCGAGAACTCAATATTTATGGAGGAGTTAGAATTGATAAGATTACTTCAGAGCAATCTAATGATTCTGGAATCCAAGTCAATGATATTGTTACGCATATAAATAATGAACCGGTTTATAATATGCAAGATTTCAAAAATAAAATTGAAGATATTGGTGTAAGCAATTATGCTAATTTTTTAATCTATAGGAACTCAAACCCACTTTACTTAGCAATTAAGATTTCTAAATGATTGATGTTTATTTACTCTAGGCTATTATATAGAGTAAATGGAAAATATACGTAATATTGCGATAATTGCACACATAGATCATGGAAAGTCAACTTTAGCTGATCGACTAATCGAACAATACGGAAGCCTTTCTTCACGAGATATGAAAGAACAAGTTCTAGATTCGATGGATTTAGAAAGAGAAAGAGGAATCACAATAAAGGCTCAAACAGCAACACTAAAATATAAAGATCATCATGACATCTATACAATTAATATTATTGACACACCTGGACACGTTGATTTTTCATATGAAGTTTCTAGATCATTATCAGCATGTGATGGTGCGATATTAGTAATTGATGCAACGCAGGGAATAGAAGCTCAAAGCATTGCTCACTCAACTCTTGCAAAAAACCTTGGGCTTAAGTTAATACCTGTTATTAATAAAATAGATTTACCTTCTGCAAATATTGATGAAATTAAGAAAGACATAACAGAATTATTAAATATTGATGAAAAAGAAATAATTGAAGTTAGTGCAAAAAAAGGCATTGGAATTGAAAAAATATTTCCAGCGATAGTATCAAATATACCTCCTCCAGAAGATAATGATTCTAACTACTCTAAAGCCTGCATTATAGATTCTTGGTTTGATAACTATCTTGGGGTAGTTGTCCTTGTAAAAATAATTAGTGGTAAAATAAAACCTAAACAAAAAATTAAAATATTATCAAATCATAATCAATTTGTTATTGATAAGGTTGGTATTTTTACACCTAAATTGACCTATCTTGATGAATTATCATCTGGTGAAGTTGGATTTATTATTGCTTCAATTAAAACCCTTAATGCTGCACCTATTGGAGATACAATTGTAGACATAAATGCTATTTCGCCCACAGCTCATCCTGGGTTTGAACCAATACAACCAAGAGTCTTTTCTGGTTTTTTTCCAATTGATTCAAAAAACTATCAGGAGTCAAAGAAGGCATTAGACAAACTTTCGCTTAATGATAATTCATTTACTTATGAACCTGAAAATTCTCAGTCTTTAGGGCATGGATTTAGATGTGGTTTTCTTGGCGTGCTCCATATGGAAATTATAAGAGAGAGATTATTGCGTGAATATAATCTTGAATTTTTAATGACTGTGCCTTCAGTAACATACAAGATAGAAAAAAAGAGTGGAGAAACTGTTGAAGTTAAAAGCCCAAAAGATTTACCTGACGCAAGCATGATACAAAACTTCCATGAGCCTATTGCGCTCATAAACATCATAACGCCATCCGAATATTTAGGATCAGTTATAGAGTTATGTATTAAAAAAAGAGGGAAGCAAGAAAGTCTGCAACATAGATCAACATCTGTTGAAATTCAATTCAAAATACCATTATCGGAGATTATTTATGATTTTTTTGATAAATTAAAGTCATATACAAGAGGCTATGCTTCTTATGATTATTCAATTATTGGATATGAATTAAGTAAAATGGTTAGATTAGATATACTAGTGAATGAAAAAAAGATTGATGCTTTATCACAGATTTTGCATAAAGATGAAGCTTCAAAAAAATCGCGAGAATCTATAGAGAATTTAAAGAATTTAATACCTAGGCAAATGTATGAAATAAAAATTCAAGGATGTGTTGGTTCAAAAATTTTAGCTTCAACATCTAAAAAAGGCTTTAGAAAAGATGTGACGGCAAAATTGTATGGTGGCGATGTAACAAGAAAAATGAAATTATTAGAAAAGCAAAAAGAAGGAAAGAAAAGAATGAAAAAGATAGGGAATATAGAAATTCCTAAAGAAGCCTTTTATCAATTTATGACACCAAAATAATGTTTGATTTCACAGTATTATTAGTAACAGCAACATTTTTAACAGGCATCTTTGCTTTCATAGGATATATGAAAGATTTTTCTGGAAGCATGCATGCAGTTTCTGATTTTTCTAAATCTATTTTCCCAATTCTTTTATTAGTTTTATTCATACGTTCATTTGTCATTGAACCATATAGAATTCCATCTGGATCAATGATTCCTACGCTAGTGGTAGGAGATTTTATAATTGTAAATAAATATGAGTACGGCATTAGAATGCCGATTACTAACCAATTGTTATTTGCTAATAAAAAACCAGACTATGGTGATGTAATTGTTTTTCAGTATCCTCTAGATAAAAGTATTAATTATATAAAAAGAGTTATTGCGCTGCCTGGAGATAGAATTGATTATATAGATAAACAGATATTTGTTAATCAAAAAAAATCATCACATAAAAAACTTTTAAAATATCAAATTTCAAAAGAGGATATTGGTTCTGGTGAAATAATTGAAGAAAAACTTTTCCATAATAAACACATGATTTTGGTAGATAAAAAAACCTTTGGTCAAGATTTTTCTTATATTGTTCCAAAAGACACTTACTTTGTTTTGGGAGACAATAGAGACAATAGCAATGATAGTAGATATTGGGGCCCAGTTCCTGAAGAAAATCTTATTGGTGAAGCTTTTATGATTTGGATGTTTTGGAATGCAGATAGTGAATATTCTCTATTTGATAGAATAGGCATTTCATTAAATTAAATTGACCTATGTTAAAAAAACAGAAACCTAAAATTAATATAAAAGAGCATATAAGGTTATTTTTTAATTATGAATTTGTTAATGAAACTATAATGATTGAATCTATAACTCATAGAAGTGCTGGAAAAAATAATTACGAACGTTTTGAATTTCTTGGTGATGCAGTTATTCAACTGGTTATAACTGAAATGCTTTTACAAAAATACAATAAATCTAATGAAGGAGAGTTATCAAGAATGCGTCAATCATTAGTTAATAAATCAACATTGTCTAAAATTGCGTTAGATTTGCAGTTAGATAAAGTTCTAATATCATACAACCTTAACATATATGATAATGCTTCATTAAAAAAATCAATTACAGCAGAGCTTTTTGAGTCCATTATAGGAGGTATATATCTTGATAGCACATATCAAAAATGTAAAAAAATAATAAGTAAAATTTTTTCTAAGTTAATTGATTCAACTGGCATTATAGGAAAAAAAGACTCAAAAACAGAACTACAAGAGTATCTTCAAGCTAAAAACTTACCCTTACCTGAATATAAAAAGAATAAAATTAAAAGCCCTGACCATGATCCAAGATTTAAAATTACTTGTAAAATATCTATTTCAAAAAAAATTTTCTCAACAATATCAAATACTGTAAAGGATGGTGAGCAATTAGTAGCAAAAAAAATTTTAGATTACCTTAAAGATGAAAGATAAGTATTTTATTTCAATTGTTGGAAAGAGTAATGTAGGAAAATCAACACTGATTAATTATTTATGTAATCAATACATTACAACAGAAAGCAATAAACCACAAACCACAAGGTTAAATATATTGGCTGAAACAAAGATAGATGGTACAAATCTTATTCTCATAGATACCCCCGGATTAACAATAAAGGATTCTAATCTACTTAGCGCAACAATGAAAAAGTCTTATTTAAGAAGCTTTGAAAATCTTGATTTAGTAATAATATTAACAGATATATCTAAAACGAAAAAATTTGAGCAGTCTATTCTAGATATGATAGATACTAATACTAAAGTTATGATTGTTATTAATAAGATTGATTTGCTAGATCAAAATATACAAGAATATAAAAAATATATAAAAACATTATTCGATAAAAAAATATTTTTTATTTCATTGAAAAGCAAGA
>CEOQ01056797.1_pt1 | contig 14840 bp, 16 predicted proteins | sample 361351 | NCBI WGS metagenome assembly CEOQ01 (sample SAMEA2619907, study PRJEB7988) | marine metagenome | biome: marine biome (ENVO:00000447); feature: deep chlorophyll maximum layer (ENVO:xxxxxxxx); material: "saline water (ENVO:00002010), including plankton (ENVO:xxxxxxxx)" | depth 60 m | reverse complement strand
GTGTGCTGTATTACTCTGGTTCGGCACAAGATTAGGCGGAGGGTTGATAAACGGATTTGCTTTGAGTTTATTAATTGGTGTGATAGTCAGCATGTTCACTGCAGTGGTAGTCAGCAGGAACTTACTACAACTCCTAGCATGGTTCGGACTGACCCGTCATGCCAACTTATTCAGCCCTGAAAAAATAAATTCTGTTCACGACACTAATCGTTCACAGACGCCCAGCGGAGGCAGATAACATTGTTAGATATTGTAGGAAAACGCGGCTGGTATTTTTTATTTTCAGCGATAATCATGGTAATCGCCTTAGTCTCGTTGATAATGCCACCAGGCTGGTCAACTCTTAATTCAGGACTTAACCCTGGTATAGATTTCACTAGTGGATCTGTGTTGGATGTTACCTTCTCTGAACCTATAAACCAAAACTTAGTTTATGATGAGATGAAATATCTTGGACACCCAGAAGCTTTAGTACAAACGACTGGCGACAATTCTGTAATAATTCGCACCAAAGTTCTTAAAGAATCCGAAGGATCTAATGAGTCCGAACGCCAATCAATACAAAGGCATTTAGAGAAATCAATATCCCCTATAGACTCACTGGCTTTTGATTCAATATCACCTATAATCGCGAGAGAAACGATACGGAACGCGCTATTCGCTATGTTAGCGGCCTCAGTATTCATATTGCTGTACATATGGTATGCCTTTAGAAGAGCTCCAAAAGCTTATAGGTACGGCATCAGCGCTATCATAGCCTTAGTACATGATACGATAATTATCCTAGGACTATTCTCCATTTTGGGGAAAACCATTGGAATGGAAGTTAACGCAACCTTCATCATCGGAATATTAACTGTCGCAGGATATAGTGTTAATGACACGATTGTAGTGTTCGACAGAATACGTGAAAATGTCATTCGCCACCCAGAACGAGAGTTCGGCTCACTTGTTAATACTAGTATTATTGAGACTGTTGGAAGGTCACTAAATACTAGTTTGACTACTTTGGTAGTGTTACTAGCTCTGCTGCTAATCGGAGGAGATAGCATCAGAGGGCTAATATTAGTTGTAGCAGCAGGTGTAATAGTAGGGACCTACAGTAGTATATTTATCGCGAGCCAATTCCTTGTAATCTGGGACAGAAAAGAGTTTCGAAGTATTTTCCAGTTGCGAAGAAATCGCACCGAACCAAGCACGAGTAACGCGTCTTCTTAAATTCATACACAAAATATCAGTATATAAGCAAAGGTATGCCTGACCGACCTACGTATACTCAGGACTCACTTAGTTCTCTAAATGAAAGCCCTGAAAATGCCTAGAAGTTTGCATATCTAGAATAATCCCACTCTAGAAATACACTCTTTCGTAAATCTGAGTTAACACAACATGTCACATCGCAGCGCAGTTATACCTAAAAGCATCCGAATTGCAGGCATGACTATTGGGTCAGGATTTGGATCTGGATTCTCTCCCTTCATGTCGGGAACAGCAGGCAGTTTGCTGGCACTAGTAATTTATCTGCTATCCCCAATCGAGGGTAATTCACTATGGGCTATTACCGTAATAACTGTAGGTATAATACTAGGCCCTTGGGCATGCAATACATTAGTTACAGAATACGATAAAGATCCTAAAAAGGCAGTTTGGGACGAATTCATCGGGATGTGGATAACCTGCCTCTTTTTGCCCAAAGAAAGTCTATGGCTCATAGCAGCTTTCTTGTGCTTTAGAGTACTTGATATTACGAAGCCTTATCCAGCGCGCAAACTGGAAAAGCTATCTGGCGGGATCGGTATCATGGCTGATGATCTATTGGTCGGGGTATATGGAATGATCGCCTTGAACATAATTAGGATTACACTAAAATCATGGTAGAGATTTACCCAGGTTTGCGCTTGCAATTATTTGCCCGCATATAACCGCTATGTTATACTCAAGACATATGCGATCAAGCGCGCTAATGGGCGCCGCGCGCCAATTGGATGGCGCAAAATCAGACATCCGCATAGGCATAAAAAGACAGACTAGTATGAACCCGAAGGAGGTCATCTTAATTTATGGTACAGGCTCCTGAACGACCTACGAATACCGGAGATAATCCTGAGAACGAAGCCCTAACGATGAAGTCTTTGCTAGAAGCTGGAGTCCACTTCGGCCATCAGACGAGACGATGGAACCCGAGGATGAAACGTTATATTTTCACCCAGCGCAACGGCATTCACATACTTGATTTACAGCAAACACTAGGGCTAATTAACGACGCTTATAGTGCTATGGTACAAGTCGCAGCAGAGGGCGGTAAAATCCTATTCGTAGGGACAAAGAAACAGGCTCAGGAGGTTATGCAAACAGAAGCTGACCGGTGTGGCATGTGGTACGTCAACCAAAGATGGTTGGGCGGTACTTTGACTAACTTCCAAACCATCCAAACTCGAATAAAGTACATGTTAGACCTACAAGAAAAAAGAGACCAAGGTTACTTCAGGCTACTGCCTAAGAAGGAAGCCGTCCGATTAACTGATACGCTAAATCGTCTAGAAAAGTATTTTACAGGTCTCAAGGATATGACAGCTCCTCCTCAAGCAATGTTTGTTGTGGATATAGCTAAAGAGGACATTTGTATAGCAGAGGCCCGCAAAATGGGTATCAAAATATTCTCTATAGTAGACACAGATTGTGATCCCAGCCTCATAGACCATCCGATACCAGGCAACGATGACGCCGTCCGATCTATCCGATTGATTACAAATCGTATGGCAAGCGCAATACTTGAAGGAACAGCTCAGCGAGAAGCCTTGATAGCGGAAGCCTCCATATCATCTGAAGAACCATCTGACGATACGACTACTATCGATAGCAGCAACCTCAGTGATGAGGAACTAGAGCAAATTGCAGTGGAGAGCATGCCATTGGAAGAGTTAGGCCAATTAATGGAGCAAGCTTCTTCTTATAGAACCGAACCATCTGAAGGGTCTGAACAAGAACCTAGCCAAGAAGGTTAAACTCGACCCATTAACCTAAGGAGGAAAACCCTTGCCAGTCACAGTAGATGATATAAAGACGCTCCGAGAAACTACCGGAGCCGGCATAATGGAATGCAAAGAAGCGCTCGAACAATCGAATGGAGACCAGAAGAAAGCATCCGATATCCTGCGCGAGAAAGGATTCGCACAAGCGGCAAAAAGATCAGACAGAGACACTAGTCAAGGAGTTATCGAAGCGTACATACACACAGGTGGAAGAGTCGGAGCTCTAGTAGAATTAGGTTGTGAAACCGACTTCGTAGCTCGCACTCCGGATTTTAAAGATCTAGCTCACGATCTGGCGATGCAGGTGGCAGCAATGGCCCCTGAATATGTGGGAGACGGAGACCATCCCGACGACGACAATCGACCTCCAGCGCAAACTGATCTTCTAGCCCAACCGTTCATTAAAGACTCTTCGCAACAGATTAGTGATCTGGTACAAGAACTAGCTGCAAAGGTCGGGGAAAATGTTAAAGTCCTCCGATTTAGCCGTTTAGCACTGGCAGAATAAGCTGCTACCATACCATGAGCCAGGCCAAATATAGCAGAATACTACTCAAACTTAGTGGAGAATCTTTAAAAGGTTCTGCTCAGTCTGGTATCGACCCACATTCAGTAAATTACTTGGCAAAGCAAATAACTGAGGCAAATCACTTGGGAGTTGAAATCGCCATAGTTATAGGCGGCGGTAATATCTGGCGTGGCGGCGAAGCCGAGGCTCAAGGAATGGATCGTTCAACTGCAGATTACGCTGGAATGCTAGCCACAGTCGTTAACGCTCTAGCCCTTCAAGACGCTTTGGAGAAATCAGGCGTGATAACTAGAACCCAGAGTGCTCTGCAAATGCAAGCAGTCGCTGAACCATATATCAGGCGTAGGGCGATACGACATCTAGAAAAAGGTAGGGTCGTAATCTTCTCAGCCGGTACAGGAAATCCATACATGACAACCGATACTGCATCATCCCTACGCGCGTTAGAGATAGGCGCGGAAATCTTACTAATGGCTAAAAACGATGTAGACGGTGTATACGACTCAGATCCACATATAAACCCTAAAGCAGTATTATTTGAATCCTTAGATTACATGGACGCATTAAACCGAAGACTCGCAATAATGGACTCAACAGCGTTATCGTTATGCATGGATAACAAACTCCCAATTGTAGTATTCAATATTTTTAAAAAAGGCAATTTGTCGGCGATACTTACAGGGGATGCCGTTGGAACTACCATAACAGGAGGCGATTAGTTTATGACAAGCGGAAACGAGAACCTAACACCTGAAGTAATAATATCCGACACAGATGATCGTATGAGCAAGTCAATAGATGCTCTGAAAAGAGATATTTCAACGCTAAAAACGGGAAGAGCAACACCTTCGCTCCTTGATAATATCAATGTGGAGTACTATGGTACATCTACTCCTTTGAACCAATTAGCTTCCATCAGCGCCCCCGACGCACAGGCCATTATAATCCAGCCATGGGATAAAGGATCTATCCAAGATATTGAGAAAAGTCTGAGCACGTCTGATCTAGGGTTTAATCCATCTAATGACGGGACTCAAATCACCGTGCCAATACCTCCACTCACACAAGAACGTCGCCTTGAAATGGTTAAACTACTAAAAAAGAAAATAGAGGATGGTAAAGTATCAGTCAGGAACGTGCGTCGTGATTCTGTAGAACGTTTGAGAAAACTCGAAAAGGACAAATCCATTTCACAGGACGACTCGCGGCGCGGACAAGACCAAATCCAAAAATCTACAGATAATCACACGAAATTGATAGACGACATAGCTAAGGCAAAAGAAGAAGAAATAACACAGGTCTAATAGATGAAATCGTTACTCAAGCTTGTCAAATCATCTAATAAACCCAAGATGACACCAAATCACGTCGCATTCATTATGGATGGAAACGGGCGATGGGCAGGCAAAAAGGGCTTACCTAGGATATCGGGGCATCGGGTAGGTGTAGACAATATTCCCAGAATATTAACTCATCTTGAAAAAAGAGGTGTAAAGTTTGTCACTATTTTTGCCTTCTCAACTGAAAATTGGAATCGCCCCAGTGGAGAAGTTGACGGTCTTATTCGAATCTTGCAAGATTCATTAGACAACCAAACCCCAATCTTACATAAAAATAATGTTCGAATAATACATATAGGGGAAGTTGTAAAACTATCTGACGAAATCATAAGATCGATCAGATCAGCCGAAGATTTAACGGTGCACAATGATGGCATTACCTTAAATGTAGCTTTTGATTACGGTGGCCGCAACGAAATATTAAACGCAGTAAAAAGTATAATTTCTGACGGAACACCATCTTGTGACATAACTGAAAAACATTTTTCTAAATATCTATATACGTCTGAATCTCCAGATCCAGATTTGATAATTCGGACTGGCGGAGAAATAAGACTCAGTAACTTCTTATTATGGCAGGCCGCGTACAGTGAATACTACCACACCAAAGTTATGTGGCCTGATTTCCAAGAAAAACACATCGATAAGGCACTCAGCGCCTTCAACAAGCGTCAACGACGTTTTGGCAAAGTGCTCGAGACATCAAGTTGAAAGCCCGCATCCTGACATCAGCAGTCGGGATACCACTAATATTTGCAACGGTCTGGTATGGTCCTATTACCGTATTACCGGCGATGCTAATCCTAGCCTCGATAGCTATATGCGAGATATACGGACTATACAGAATTGGCCACAGAGGGCTACCCAAAATAATCTGTCTACCATGGGTATGTGCGCTAATACTTACTCTGGCCAATTCACCCAGTTTTAATTCTTCCATTATTAGTATTGCAGGGATCACCTGTATAGGTACATTTGCTTCCACACTATGGCTAATAGTGAACGTTGAAAAACCTCGCTTTGTCCCTGCTCTACTATGCATGAGTCTCAGTTGTACATACATTGGACTACTGATGGGGCATTTTCCCATGTATTATGAGATCGAACAGAGTATATATTCAGGGAGAATCTGGTTGCTATTTGCAATATTCGCTACTTTTACGACAGATACAACAGCCCTACTGGTCGGAAAAACAATAGGACGACACGCACTAGCACCTAGAATCAGCCCAAATAAAACCTGGGAAGGATCTATAAGCGGCATTATAGCAAGTGTATTGTTCTCCATAGTTTTCTGTTATATGTCACAAAATCCAGGATATTTATGGCAAATAACAGCACTAGGTGCTACAGTAGGAGTCGTTTCTCAATTAGGAGACCTTACAGAATCCAAAATTAAACGTACTTTTAATGTAAAAAACACAGGTGGTTTGTTACCTGGGCACGGAGGCCTTCTAGATAGACTAGACAGTCTGCTGTGGTCTATACCAATAACATACTATCTTATTCTCACGATATTTTAACTTATGAAGAATATAATCGTATTAGGTTCTACTGGCTCTATTGGTCGGCAAACGCTTGATATTGTTAGAGCCTTCCCCAACGAACTCAATCTAGTTGGTTTAGCTGCTGGCAACAACATTTCCTTGCTGGATGAGCAGATCCAAGAATTCTCACCGAGATATTATTATTCTGATGCGGCATATACACCCGATAATCGGTCTGCAAAATACTACTCTTTAGCCGATATGGCCCGCATACAAGAAGTAGATATAGTAGTGGTCGCCACATCCGGATCAGTCGGACTTATACCGACTTTAAACGCCCTACAAGAAAAAAAACAAGTTGCTCTTTCGAACAAAGAACCAATCGTTATGGCTGGTCACCTGATTAAACAATACGAGCGCGCATTTGGAGGTACTGTGTTGCCAGTAGACAGTGAACCCAGCGCCATATGGCAATGCCTTCAAGGTGAAGATAGCGAGGTTAGGCGTCTTATCATAACCGCATCTGGAGGCCCGTTCAGAAACATACCTTATGGAGAGTTGCACAAAGTAACGCCTTCCGATGCTCTGAAACACCCCACATGGAGTATGGGACCTAAAATCACTATTGACTCATCCACAATGATGAATAAGGCTTTTGAAGTTATGGAAGCCAAATGGCTGTTTAATATGGACTGGGAAAATATAACGGTAATGATTCATCCGCAGAGCACAGTGCACTCTATGGTTGAATTTATAGATGGCTCAGTCAAAGCACAAATGGGACCTCCTAACATGAGGCTCCCTATTCAATATGCTCTATTCTATCCGGAGAGGAGAAACAACCTCCAAATCCCTAGACTCCCAACTGACAGTAGCTACAACCTAGAATTCCAGCCTCTCGATGCTAAAGATTACCCATGTTTCGAAATAGCATTAGAATATGCTACAAAAGGCGGGACGTTTCCTACCGTGATAAGTGCAGTTGATGAAGTAGCGGTCCAATCGTTTTTGGACAACAAGATACGGTACACTCAGATACCTGAAATACTAGAACAAGTATTATCGGCACACACAAATCTCACCAATCCGACTCTCGAAGACATAATAACCACTGAAATCTGGGCAACAAATAAAGCCCAAGAATTAGTGTCAGTGTAATTGATGATACAGACCACATTAATAGCAATAGGCTCATTCCTACCCATGTTAGTAATGTTGGTAGTCATTCACGAACTCGGACATTATTTCACTGCCAAATGGTTGGGAGTAAAGGTTCTAGAATTCGGTGTGGGGTATCCGCCACGCGCGTTTGGCATATATGTTGGAAAAACTAAAGTGTTACTGACACCAGAAACTCAATTGGTTAATGCCCAGAATGTAGACCTCTTAGAAGTTGGTAAGTTAGTTCGCATATATTCCGAGTCAACTGATGAGAACCTATTGATTGCCAAAGCTATCTTGGTTAAGGGACTTGACGGTAAATTTCCCTCTCACCCAGAGGTACCGCTATCAAACATAACTCTCTTACAGCATGAAGGACGAATTAAAAGCGTCTCATCCGATCATTTGATAATTTCCGACATGCTTTATTCAGTAAACTGGACTCCCTTGGGCGGCTTCGTGCGTCTGTCAGGAGAAAATGATCCTTCAATACCACAGAGCCTTGCTAGCAAGAGCCCTCTATCACGCGCAATCATCTTAGTAGCCGGATCCGTTATGAATGCTATATTTCCTGTGATAGTATTCGCCATATTATTTATGATCCCCCACGAGATAGTTACCGGAAATGTAATAATCTCAGATATATCTCCAGATTCTCCAGCAGAAATATCTGGACTAACGCCAGGGGATCATATTGTAAGCACCAACGGCAAAATAATTACGTCAACGTCAGATTTAATCCAAAACATAACTCTGAACACTGGGTCTGAAATGGAGTGGATAATAGCTCGAGATAACTCACCAGTAACTATTCTAATAACTCCCAGAATTGATCCGCCTACCGGCCAAGGTGCCACGGGAATCCGTATCGAGCTATCGAACAGCGTTACTAGAAAACAATTTCATCCACCTTGGACTGCATTAGCCTTAGGAGCGACCAGCACTTGGGACATGCTAATACTCATGAAACAAGAAATTAGCAGATGGATATCAGGCTCTGCTAATCCTGAATTTTCCGGCCCCATCGGTATCGCTCAAATTACTGGTGAAATAACAACTCAGGGAGGCGCCAGAGGATGGTTGATGCTTTCAATATTAATAAGCATCAACCTAGCAATACTTAACATTCTACCCATTCCAATGTTGGATGGTGGCAGGTTGCTATTTGTCATCATAGAATGGATACGACGCGGGAAAAAAATTCCCGCAGAAAAAGAAAATCTAGTGCATATAATCGGATTTGTCGCATTGATTGGACTAGTAATATTAGTGAGTGCCAACGACATAAATAGGTTAATACAAGGCGGAAGCCTACTAGGGGGATAACAACAATCCCTTAATTGTCAGACTACGTGAGATTATTACCTGTATAGTCCGTTATAGTATCAATAAAAAAATTCCTGTAACATGAGTTGTGCTGATACAGTATTTTAACCACGCGAGGTTGGAATTATGATAAAACGACGAGTAACCCGACCTGTCCATGTCGGCAATGTTCAAGTCGGAGGCGGTTCAGATATAACCGTCCAATCGATGACTAAAACAGATACACGGGATGTGCAAGCTACTGTCCGTCAGATACATGAACTTGAAGAAGCCGGATGTGAAATCATCAGGTCAGCTGTACCAGATATGGAAGCAGCTTTAGCAATAAAAGACATAAAAAGACAAATAAACATACCTCTAATTGCGGATATACATTTTCATTATAAATTAGCCTTAGCGTGCGCCGACGCAGGTGTCGACTGCTTGAGGTTAAATCCAGGTAATTTACGAGATGAAGACCAAGTAAAGGAAGTAGTCGACAAGGCAAAGCAATGCAATATACCAATTCGGATCGGGGTTAATTTTGGCAGCCTACCACCAGTAGGTGGTATCGGACGAACAAAGGGATTCTCTCGACACATGGACTTAGTGAATAAACTTCCCAAAGCATTAGAAGCGACGGATGGAGATTACAGCATAGTTGATCACATGCTAGCAACCGCTCTTTGGGAAATCAGCTTCTTGGAGAAACATGACTTTGATCAAATTAAGATATCCATGAAAGCCTTTGATGTTCCTACTACTGTGGAAGCGTACCGAAAGCTAAGTACAATGGTCCCTTATCCACTCCATCTAGGAATAACGGAAGCTGGCACAGTACAATCAGGTTCTATTAGAACAGCGGTAGGCCTAGGTATTTTGTTATATGAGGGAATAGGAGACACAATCAGAGTATCACTCAGCGGAGATTCTACTGAGGAAGTAACAGCAGGGTATGAAATATTAAAATCATTAAACTTGCGTAACAAAGGGACTACCTTAGTAGCATGCCCTAGTTGTGGAAGAGCAGATGTTGACGTAGTCAAACTTGCCAACGATGTAGATTCTTTACTCAAAAAGAACAATAAAAATATCAAAGTTGCAGTCATGGGCTGTGAAGTGAACGGACCAGGAGAAGCTAAAGATGCTGATGTCGGCATCGCTGCAGGAGCAGGCAGAGCAGTAATATTCCGGAAAGGAGAAAAAGTTCGCGTTGTGCCGGCAGAAGACATGCTGGCCGCGCTTATGGAAGAGATAGACCAAACTCCAGCCTGAACACGATGAGACCATAATGCCATCCCTATACAATAATGGATAACAGTTACTACGAAAGGCCAGTCGAAATATGAAATTCACTCATATGCTGTCAAAAACTCTCCGCGAAGATCCTCCCGAAGCCGAAACCAGTAGCCATAGACTAATGCTCAAAGCAGGGCTCATACATCAAGTTTCCAGTGGTGTATATGCATATCTGCCTTTGGCTTGGCGTTCTTTAAAAAAGTTAGAAGCCATAATCCGATTCGAAATGGACCAAGCCGGAGGCCAAGAGCTATTAATGCCATCCCTTCAACCCGAGGAACTATGGCGAGAAACCGGTCGAAAAGAGGCTTTTGGGGATAATCTATTCTCATTAGAGGATCGAAGAGGCAGGCCAATGGTGCTGGCCCCAACACATGAAGAAGTCGTAACCAGCATCGTAAGATCAAACGTTCAAAGTTATAGAGACCTACCGTTAATACTCTATCAAATTCAGACGAAATTTAGAGACGAACCAAGACCTAGAGCAGGGCTAGTTAGGGTGCGAGAATTTGCGATGAAAGACGCATACTCGTTCAATACTGACGAGACCAGCTTGGACTTCAGCTATCAATCCATGGCCCAAGCATATAAAAAAATATATTCGTCTTGTAGCTTGCCAGTCCTTATGGCAGAAGCCGATAGTGGTGCCATTGGCGGGAAAGATTCCCACGAGTTCATCTGCCCGACACCAACAGGGGAAGACACTATTATAAACTGCCCTACGTGTTCTTATACGGCTAACTCAGAGAAAGCCCAAAGCCGGTTACTTCCAATAACCACTCCCAGTCCCGAGGCAAAAGTCTCACGCATATCTACCCCTAACATCAAGACCATACCTGATCTATGCAACCATTTGAACATCCTGCCCTCGCAAACCTTGAAGGCCGTGTTCTACATAGCTGATGAAGAACTTATATTTGCGACCATCAGGGGAGATCTAGAAATTAACGAGGTCAAACTAAAAAATACACTTCATTGCAGCGACCTTAGGATTGCAAATGACAATGAAGTAGAATCTGCAGGTCTAGTTGCAGGGTCTGCTTCGCCAATTGGTATTACCAAAATTCGAAAAATAGGAGATTACTCCATAAATAATGGAACCAATTTTGTAGCTGGGGGTAATGAACAAGGGGTCCACCTTACAAACGTAAATTATCCACGGGATTTCACAGTAGATATTGAAGAGGACATATCTTTAGCAGAACCGGGACATCTATGCCCTAACTGTGAGTCTACTCTAGAGGCCACGCGCGGGGTAGAAGTCGGGCATATTTTTAAATTAGGCACGTTTTTCAGTGAAACCCTAGGAGCACTCTACTTAGACCAAAACGGAGATCACATACCCATAATGATGGGTTGTTATGGCATCGGCGTAGGACGACTATTGGCCGCGACTATAGAGCTAAACCATGATGAAAAAGGAATTCTATTTCCTAAATCCATTGCACCTTACTTAGTACATCTGATAGGTCTAAATCTATCAGATGATGACGTCGCCCAATCTGCTGAAGACCTCTATCAGGAACTCTGGGAGGCCGGTATAGAAACTTTGTACGATAACAGAACTGATCAGACTCCTGGTGTTAAATTCAATGATTCTGACTTGCTTGGATTGCCATTGCGTGTCGTAATCAGTCCTAGAAACCTAAAGAACGGGCAACTAGAAGTAAAACTTAGACAGGATAACGAGTCTGAAATGGTCAATAACCGCGACATAGTCAGATGGATATCATCACACATTAGCTAGCCAAATATCCAAGCTACTATCAGGATTCTCGCGCTATCATTATCGAACCCAAATAATTAATGTTATTTAACAGTTCTGGCGCCATATCTCCTGATCTAGATGAATGCAACAGTAAGAGTAATCTAAACTGAGCAGCCAAATCCCTAGCTAAGTTGGCTTTGGCCTCTTCCTCCGTATCACCTTCTACTGGTACACGTAATCCACCAAGAGGTAGTGCTGTTCTTGATTCACCGGCCCAATATTTATCCAGACTGTCGATAACGATTATTGGCAAATCATCGACTAGTACAAAAGGCGTGTCTGGCGGAAAATCCGATGCACGCAACACCCCAACTCTAACGTTAGTTACATCGCTATGATTAATATGAAAAGTAGCCCTGTTAGGTTGAGTTGTACTCACCAATCTCCACTCTAGCACATCCGGATCAGAACCATCCATACCAGGCTCGATAGATACAGGAAGTGCTAAATCTTCTGCGATAAGACGGTCGGGACCTAGATTTTCGTTACTCTCCAAGATGTTCCGACTCCACTTCCCATGCAGCATAAACCTGATCAGGAAGACTAATAGGACCTACTGCTTCTTCGTATTCCCGTACATGTTTACTAGTCAAAATAGATATTGCCTTTAACATCTGAGGGCTTACTTTTATACGAGCGCGCAATATCGGCTCACGTTCTTCCATTTGTTCCCCAAAGAACAACACAGCGGAATACAGACTACTATAAACATGCATAGAATCAGCGTAAAAGGTTATAGGTTCTCCGGAAGAGCCATTTTCTTGTGGATCACCTGGATTGACATATTCTTCTTCTTGAGGCACTTGATCCTCAGGGGGAACATAAGGTCTTTGAATAATTGGCATAAAACATCCTCCACCACTTAATAAACTCATAACAACTTATAATCAGAGATTATACACGTCGTTGCTCTCTCAGTATTTGGCAATACAACTCAATCATTTTTTAGATTTCTTTGAGTATACATTGGAGTAATTAATTTCAGAGCCCACATGGAACCTATTGACATCAATAATAGAAAAGCAGCTAGCCAATAAGCAGCAGTATAATTTCCATATAAATCAAACATAAGGCCTGTTAACACTCCACCAGCAGCCAGTCCTATTCCACGACCTACTTCTATAACTCCCATAACCGAACCTAATACATGAGATGGATAAATATCAGCAGCTTTAACTCCAATTAATAAACCACTCCCATCACTTAATCCTGTTAAACCTACAAATATTAACAACGGCCAAAGAGCAGCGTTTTTGGCAAATAGGATAATTATCACCAAAGACAGAACTGTCATAAGTATTCGCAGACTATAAACAGTCTCTCGCCCAAATTTGTCTGACAATATGCCAAAGCACGGACGAGCTCCTACTCCAAACAATCCTGCTACTCCAATGGCGCTTGCAGACTGCATCTCGCCATATCCAGCCGATACAAAAAAGGCGATTATGTGCAAACTAGTCATTTGATTTGATAAAGCTTGTGTGGCTCTGGAAAAAAGCAGTAGCCATACACTAGCTTCGCTCAAAGCATTGAAATGTTCCTGATTGTTGTGGGCTGGTATCGGATCATGTTCCAGTGAGGTATAGACCTCACTGCCCGCACGATGTGACTCCTCAGAGTCGCCATGTTTTGGCGACCCTGAACTATTGCCATATCCAGGTGGCTTACGCTGGCCCAAGAAATTCAAAGGAGAAACTATAAGGAAAAATATTATTCCAAGTGCCTGGAATCCTGATCGCCACCCATATTTGCTCACCGTATACTGAGCGAAAGGCGTAATAACAGCCTGGCCAGTAGGATTTCCAGCATCAGCGATTCCCAACATAAGTCCTTTGGTCTGTGGGAACCACGGTGTCAATACTGCTGTTCCTGTGAAAAACCCGATCATCGTCTGACCAACTGTAGCGACTAAACTATAGAAAATAAACAATTGCCATATATGGTTAACCATACTGCTAGCCCACCACCCTGCCAAAATAACAATCCCTGCAACCAAAAACATATACTTAGCACCGAACATATCAAGCAACTTGCCCAAGATAGGAGCAGAAAATGCTCCTACAATGCCTGAAGCTGAAAATATTCCAGCAGTAAGAGCAGTACTCCCACCGAAACCTTGCTTCAAAGCAGGCAGCAATACAGAATGACTATTTTTCACGCCTCCTTCAACAAATATATTGCCGAATGTTAGAGCCAATATGACCCATCCGTAATTCGCCCTACGTTTTTTCGGTAAACTCTCATCCATATAAATGCTATAAATCCCTTACTGATCCCTTTTAATTCACTGGTCGGAGATTATACACTATGACTTGTTGTTATCTTGACCCACCGCAGCACGAATCCTATAATTGTGCTACGAAAGACGTAACACTTTTCCTGAAAGATATTTACGAGAATATATTGAATCCAACGTCATTAGAAACCATTGAACAAATAACCACCTCAGCTAGTCAAGAACTCTCACATATTAGCGACTTAGAAAAACTTGAGGAATGGAGAGTATCTTACTTGGGACGCAGAGGTAAGCTGACGTCTATCTTACGCGGATTGTCTGAACTAGGCCTAGAAGAACGGAAAAATGCTGGAAATTTGGCTAATAAAAGTAAAGCCCTGCTAGAACAGCTCTTCGAACAAAAGCAACAAACACTAGCAACCTACAATGATTTTGATAGCACTAAACCAGCCATTGATGTAACTCTGCCAGGCAGGCCGATCCTTACAGGTAAATTACACCCCACTACTAGTATTGTCCTAGAAATAACTCGTGCCTTTGAGAATATGGGGTTCTCCGTTGTCGAAGGGCCCGAAGTTGAACTCGACCACTACAATTTTGAAATGCTTAACATACCATCAGGACATCCCGCCCGAGATATGTGGAACTCACTCTGGATAAACCAAGAGGACGAAAACGGCGAC
>CEOQ01001464.1_pt1 | contig 14851 bp, 10 predicted proteins | sample 361351 | NCBI WGS metagenome assembly CEOQ01 (sample SAMEA2619907, study PRJEB7988) | marine metagenome | biome: marine biome (ENVO:00000447); feature: deep chlorophyll maximum layer (ENVO:xxxxxxxx); material: "saline water (ENVO:00002010), including plankton (ENVO:xxxxxxxx)" | depth 60 m | reverse complement strand
ATTAAAAGCGCCTAACATACGCGGTTTATCATCATCGCCAGAACGCCGAAATAATAAACCCTCTGCTTCCGCTCTGCCCTCTTTTCCAAAATATTTCTGCAACAGATAAACCATTGCCCATAAATGCCGTGCCTCTTCAACATTTACTTGAAATAGATTTCGCATATCATAGAGAGAAGGTGCAGTTTTACCCAAATGCCTCTGCTGTTCTACAGACGCGGGTTCAGTATCACCTTGAATAACGCAGAGCCGCTGTAAAATTGCTCTATATTCGCCGGGAACCTCTTGCCAAGCAGGCTGATCCTTATGTTGACCAAAGCCTATCAATCTGTCTTCCTCTTTTGGTGCTAATAGAACGCCCCAGCGGTATTCAGGCATTCGGACATAATCAAATTTTGCCCACCCGCCGGGTTCGACACCCACGGCGGTTCGTAGATAAACGAGTGACTCTTGAAAACCTTCTGGGCCCATTTCATTCCACCAGTCAAGGTAACCTGGATGCCACTTCTCTAGAGCCTTGAGCACACGTCTGTCATTAGATAGTCCAACGTTGTTCGGTATTGACGTCTCGTAGTCAACAGCATTTGCATCCAGCATTATGGAGTTCCTTATAAATGGATGATTTAAAATATTTATTTTACTTTTCTACACTCTTTTCCTATCAAAATCAGCTCTTTTTCCAGTGCCGTATAATTTAAGCGCGCCTTCGCCGCCTACAGCATTTGGTCTCTGAAAAATCCAGTTCTGCCAGGCAGAAAGTCTGCCAAAAATTTTGGTTTCCATTGTTTCCGGCCCTGCAAAACGTGTATTTGCTTCCATCGCGGTTAGAGCATCCGGAGAAAAGCTCGTTCGCTCTTCTAGAAAAAGGCGGACTTCATCATCCCAATCGATATCATCGCAGGACATAGACACCAAACCAAGCGCATCGGCTTTCTCTGCCAAAATAGGCCTGCCTACATTCAACTCAATATCTTCTATCATTTCTGGTTGACCTATAAACCGCGTTGCAAGGCGAGTAAGGTTGTTACACATTGGGTGGGAACCGAAGTTGGAAGATGTGAGAATAATTGACGCCTCAAGGTCGCCAAATTCCTCAAAAACATCTTCACACATAAAAGATCTATCCGAAGCAAAAATTATTTCAGCTAGAAATCCAGCAAAACAGCTGTCAGGTGTGATCAATGAAATTAAAGACCGCGAAGTAAGGTCTATTCTTTTTAATACCCTGGTCCAATAGAAAACGATTTCTCTCGCAAGCCAGTGATCTTTATTCTCTTGGAGGAAATTGCAATATTTTGCTACTTCAGCTGAGCTGCCCATCGATTTAAAGACGATTACTCCAATTTCCAGCTCGTTGAACCTTAACTGCAAAATTGCGTCATCTAATTCCCTCGCAACTCGCAGGGGCCAAAATCGGTCCCCTTCGAGAAGCATTTGGTTGATATCATTGGGTACATCATCAGTTGGTCCTAATATTGTTATTTCCGCAATACCCAACTCAGGATTTAAATCAACGCTTACTGAAGAATATTGGTACGACTTATCGTCGTGTTTCACTTCTAGGGGGCCAAGTTTAATACCCTCTTGATCAGTAGGACGGCCTGAACGGCTCGCAAATTCATCGGCGCGGCGTTTTACAAGATCATTGAATTTAGTTGGCGAGACAAGATCATCTACCAAATTCCATTCCAATGCCCGCGATCCTCTGGCACCTGCTTCAGTTGAACAGAATATATCTGCACGATCACGCCTGACCATGCGTTTATCCGTCACTCTTGTGATGCCACCTGTTCCCGGCAAAACCGCAAGTAATGCAACCTCAGGCAAAGAAACAGACGAGGAACCATCATCAACTAAAATAATATGCTCTGTCGCAAGCGCGAGTTCGTATCCACCGCCTGCACAAGCACCTTCAACCGCAGCAATGTAAATTTGCCCTGAATTTTGGCTTGCATCTTCGATGGCCCCCCGAGTCTCATTAGTAAATTTGCAAAAGTTAACTTTATCTGCATGGTTTGCCCTGCCTAACATTTTAATATTAGCTCCGGCGCAGAATACCTTATCTTTCCCTGACTTAAGTATAACAACTTTTACTTTGGGATTTTCGAAACGTAATCTTTGAATTGCATCATTCAATTCAATATCAACTCCTAAATCATAGGAGTTCAATTTGAGTTCATATCCTTCATAAAGACCTCCATTTTCATCGACATCTAAAATAAGTTCAGCGCATTCGCCAGAAATATTTAATTTCCAATGTCTGTATTGCGAGGGATCAGTCAAAAAGTTCACACGCATCGGCTCTTGTATCTCCGAAGAAGAAGTTGAATAGCAACCTTAAATGAAAAGGCACAAAATATAAAAAATTCTGCAAATTAACGTTTTTATTCACTGGGTACAACTATGCGCTTTCAAAAATCCAAGGCTGAAATCGCTCCCGTGCGACTGATAACTCTTTCGCTCTACCTCGGCATCTAATACATTTCTATCATAATAAAAGACACAGAATGGAGAATATAATGTCTTTTGAACGTACGAGGAGATTACGTGAATTGATAAAATCTAGGACGTTCCTCCATTTACCCTCTGTTTATGATCCAATAGGGGCGAGATTGGTTGAGCAATCTGGTTTTGAAGCCAGTTATGTTGGAGGGTATGTTTCCGGAGCTTCCAAAGCTATTACAGAGCCATTATTGACTTTAACAGAACAAGTGAAGATAGGGTCCGAAGTGGCTTCGTCGATAAATATACCCGTACTAGCGGATGCAGGAGCAGGCTTTGGTGAACCGCTTCATACTATGAGAACAGTTAAAGAGTTCATAAATGGCGGTTTAGCTGGCATTCATATCGAGGATCAGCTTTTTCCTAAACGCGCCCACTACCATAAAAATATGGTCCATGCGGTCTCGCCAATTGAATTCAAGGATAAAATAAAATTTGCATGCAAAGCACGCGACGAGCTTGACCCAGATTTTTTGATAATAGCTAGAACCGATACATGCCGCGAGCTTGGGTTGGAAGAAGCCGTGTCAAGAATAAATCTTGCCGCCGAAGTTGGCGCCGATATGGGACTACTATTCCCTAGAACAAATAAGGAGGCTGTCGCAGCTACACGCCTCTGTAATATTCCGCTAGTTTACGTGCAAAGTCGAGGAAATCGAGACGACCGTCCCTTGTTCTCTAGAAATCAGCTTGAAGAAATGGGGTATGCTATGTGTATAGATGCACAAATAATGCTTCTGGTGTCCTATAATGCCCAGCGCCAAATGCTCAAGAAACTAAGGGATAACGGTGATTTCACAGAACTCTCAAAAGAAGAGAATGTCACAATCCGAAAAGAGATCGAAAACATAATAAATTTGGAAGACTATTATAATGTTGAGACCATGACCGTAGAAAAATAACTCATTTAATGGAACGATTATTTTCAATTTTCTAGACTTTGTTTTTCCAGTAACGATCTCTTAAAAGCCTTTTGTAAAGTTTGCCATTCTCCTGTCGGGGCAGATTCTCTACAAAATCAACTGTTCTCGGGCTTTTAATTTTTCCAACCTTAAGGTAACAAAAATCTATTAGTTCTTTCTCCAAATCGACATTGTTTAGCGATATGTCCTTAGGAATCACCACTGCTTTTACCTCCTCTCCAAACTCGCTATTGGGTGCCCCTATCACAGCAACATCTTTGACTGCCGGGTGGCTAATCAAATGATTTTCTATTTCTTGAGGATAAATATTTACACCGCCAGAAATAATTGTATTGGCTTTCCGATCTGTTAAATACAGGTAATCTTCGTTATTAAGATAACCGATATCGCCGAGCGTCGACCATCCATATTGATTTCTCGAGTCTTTCGTTTTTTGGAGGTCATTGTGGTATTCAAACACTGGATTGTCAGAGAAATAGATCAGTCCTGTTTCTCCCTTTGGTAATTCTTCGCCATCTTCACCGCAAATACGCACCTTCCCTATTCTAGCGCGACCGACGGAGCCTTGATGGCGCAGCCATTCTTTTGAATCAATAACCGTCAAACCATTTCCTTCAGATGCGCCGTAATATTCCCATATAATTTCACCCCACCATTTTATCATTTGAAGTTTTATTTCAACTGGGCACGGCGCGGCAGCATGTATTACACACTTCAAACTGGAATAGTCATATTGCCTCTTTACTTCATCGGGTAATCTTAACATTCGGATAAACATCGTTGGGACCCATTGACTATGCGTAACCTTATATCTTTCAATAAGAGCAAGAGCCTGTTCAGCATCAAACCTACGCATTATCACAACGGTTGCACCAAATCTAAGTGCCCGCATAACAAATAACAAAGGGGCAGCGTGATATTGCGGTGCGGGCGATAAATAGACTGTTTTCTCATCGAGATTATATATATCTGCTATGAGTTTGTACCCCGGCGCCGGAATCCCAAACGGCCCATCTGGTAACTTTTTCATAATACCCTTTGGTCTTCCTGTTGTACCGGAAGAATAGAGCATTTCCACCCCCTCACTTTGGTCTTCTACGGGAGATATCGGCATCTGATGAATAGCTTGTTCAAACGATCTGAAGTCTGAATATTGACCGTCCAGAATAAAACGGTTTTGCTGCACGACGGTAGTCATGCGTAAATTTTCTAAAGTTGACTTCATAAACAAAGAAGTAAGCAATGCTGCTGAATTCGAATCTTCTAAAATAAAATCCACATCCTCAGTTGTTAAGTGTGTTGCCACAGTCACAACTCTCAGCCCACATCTGAAAGCACCCCAAACAATTGGCATGTAGAAGATATGATTTTCTAGAAAAATCGCTATGCGATCCCCGCGCCTTAACCCCAGTCCTCTAAAAAGGTGGGCAACCTGATTAGAAATGGCCTCAAATTCCGCAAAGTTTAGAAACTCTCCCGTTTCGCCAATAATAATAGATGGTCGTTCAGGTGTCCTTTGGGCGAATACTCCTGGGTGACTTTCCTCTATATTGAAAATAATACACCCCCTTAGAGTTTTTCTTTGGACAGATAAATTTTTAAACATCTGTTAAGTTAATTTAAACGCTTGTGTAGACTATAGTTAAAATAGTTGAAAAGGAATTTTTCATGGGCCCACTTAAAGGAATAAAACTAATTGAAATGGTCGGTATAGGGCCAGCACCGCACTGCTGCATGCTATTAGCAGACATGGGCGCAGAAATCATCAGAATAGATCGACCGGGAGGTAATAAACTTGGGGGTAGAGATAAAGCAGCTATATTGAATAGAGGACGGCAATCAGTTGCCCTTGATTTAAAAACCAGCAGGGGTATTGAAACAGCCTTAAGGTTGATAAGCAAGGCAGATGGATTAGTTGAAGGGTTTCGTCCCGGTGTTATGGAAAGGCTTGGCGTAGGGCCGGAGGTTTGTTTGGAACGAAACGATAAATTAGTCTACGGACGCATGACGGGTTGGGGGCAGGATGGCCCACTTGCGAATGTGGCTGGTCACGACATTAATTATATCGCTCTAGCTGGTGCACTTGGCTCGATAGGGGATCAAGAGAGGGGTCCAGTTCCCCCTCTAAACTTGGTAGGTGATTTTGGTGGAGGCGGTATGATGCTCGCGTTTGGAATGGTATGCGGATTATTAGAAACTAAATCATCCGGCAAAGGGCAAGTTATTGACGCCGCCATGCTCGAGGGTTCTGCTTTGTTAATGGCTGGCGTTTTACTATCAAAAAATTCAGGATCTTGGGAAGATCCAAGAGGGCAAAACTGGCTAGATGGCGGTGCACCTTTTTACAATACCTATCAGTGTAAGGACGATGAATGGATTTGTATTGGGTGTATTGAACCACAATTCTATGCCCTACTCCGGGAGCAATTAAAATTAGAAGATGAGTTATGGGATCAACAATGGGATCGGAAATTATGGCCCTTACAAAAAAAGCTTTTAAAAAATATTTTTAGCAAAAAAACCCGAACCGATTGGGACAATATACTTGGCGATCTTGACGTATGTTTTGCTCCCGTTCTAAATTTGGACGAGATCATGGATCATCCGCACAATAAGGCCAGAGGCGTTTTTTTAGCTCCCGGAGGAAATATTCAACCCGCACCGGCTCCTCGATTCAGTAGAACACCTGGAATAATACAGAGCCCTCCAGCAAGGCCCGGTGAAAACAACTCGGAAGCTTTAAGACGTTGGGGATTTGAGGAAAACGAAATTGAAGAGCTTCGAAACAATAGAATTATCTCAGATCCGGATTGACCATATAGTTTAGCAACCTTCAAAAAATTAATTAATGATAAAAGGGACACCAATGAAGCATTCATTAGAACCATTATTACGCCCTAAAGCTGTAGCGGTAATTGGTGCATCAGACAACCCAGCCAGGATTGGCGGCCGGCCAATCTATTCCATGCTCAAAGACGGCTACGAAGGCAACCTTTTTCCGGTGAACCCAAACAGGGATATAGTCCAAGGTCTAAAGGCATATCCAAACATTTCATCGGTCCCGATGCCCGTTGACAGTGCGGTTATCTCTGTACCCGAAAACATAGCACTGAAAGTTATTAAAGAGTGCGCCGACAACGGAGTAAAAAGTGTTGTCGTCTTCACATCTGGTTTTGCAGAAATAGGCAGTGCGGGTCTCAGCGCTCAGCGCCAGATTGCCGATATTTCTGCTGAAAGCGGGATGAGGATACTTGGACCAAATTGTCTGGGTGTTTTTAATTTACAGGCCGGTTGGTTTGGTACTTTCGCCAATACATTAGCTAGTAAAAAGATACCAACGGGGCCTATAGGAATAGTAACACAGAGTGGCGCGTATGGCGGACATCTTTTCACAATTACACAAAATCGGGGGGTAGGTACAAATTATTGGGTGACAACAGGTAATGAGGTAGACATCGACGTAGCAGAAGTTATCGAATTTTATGCAAGTGAACCCGAAATTAAAGTAATAATTTCATATGCTGAAGGCGTTAAAAATGGTGAACGAATGTGTAGAGCACTAGACGCCGCAAGAGACGCAAAGAAACCCGTAATTTTCATGAAAGTTGGTTCCACTGAAGCCGGCGCGAAGGCAGCAGCTTCGCATACCGCATCCCTAGCCGGCGAGGACGCTATTTATGATGGTTTGTTTAGTCAGTACGGCGTATATCGGGCAGAAACAACTGAAGAAATGGCCGATATAGCGTATGCATGTCAATTTGGCCGGTTTCCAGATGGCCCTAAGATTGGTCTGCAAACCATTTCTGGAGGTATCGGTGTTCAAATGGCCGATGCTGCATCAAAAAAAGGCTTCGAAGTTGCACCGCTTCCAAAAGTTACACAGGATAAAATCACAAAACTGATCCCATTTGCAGGAGTAAACAACCCAGTAGATTTTACCGGACAAGTTCTAAATGAGAGAAAATTACTGGAAGACAGCATGCGTTTCGTTATCGATGACGCCGACTACCATTGTCAAATTTTATATCTTGCTAGTCTTCCGATCTCTGAATTTACAAAGGATATCAGTTTAGAAATTTTTACGGCTCTCCGTAAACGTTATCCGGAAGAGCTTATGTTCCTGAGTATGATTGGACCGCAAGAATCCAGAAAGCCTTACGAAGAAATTGGGTACCCATGTTTCGAAGACCATTCTCTCGCTGTAAGAGCAATGGCAGCACTTAGGTACTTTAATGAGGTTTTTAAAAGAGGGAAGCCAAAGACCATATCCGTCGGAAAAGAAGACAAGCGAATTTCTTTAAACGGTAATGTTTCAGAATATGATGCCAAATCTATCCTTAATACAGCTGGTATAGGCGTCAACAAGGAAATTCTGGCTAAGAACTGTGAAGAGGTCATCGCAGCTAAAGAAGCCATCGAAGGGCCCGTGGTTTTAAAAATTGCTTCGCCTGACATTCAGCATAAAACTGAAATTGGCGGCGTCCTTTTAAATTTAACTTCGAAGGAAGAAGTCGAAGCCGGCTATCATAAATTAATGGGAAACGTTGAGGTCGGCGCCCCAAACGCTAAGGTGGAAGGTATCATCGTTGCGGAAATGGTTAGCGGAGGGGTGGAGACCGTCCTAGGTGTTAATAGAGACCCCGTTTTTGGTCCAACCGTGATGTTTGGATTAGGGGGCGTCTTCGTCGAAGTTTTCAAAGATATAACTTTTCGCGTCGCACCATTTGGGGTTGAAGAGGCCCATAGAATGATCGATGAAATTAGAGGCCGTGCTATTTTAGATGGTGTTAGAGGAGCTCCAGCAGTAGATATAGAAGCTCTAGCCAAAGCAATCTCGACGTTATCTATTTTTGCCGCGGCGAACGCGGATACAATTGAAACTATTGATATCAACCCATTCTTAGTATTACCCAAAGGAGCTGTTGCGCTCGACGCACTAATTATTCCAGGCAAGGCCAACTAATAAATAATAATATTTTCTTTTAAATGACACGATCTAGAGTGCCGCAAAATCTATGGCCTAGAAGACAATTTTTTAGTAATCTTTTAATTGCCTCAAATAATTAAGAGCACAATTGGGAAAAAACAGCTATGAAACTTTCAGAAGAGCAAGTTAAAAAGTTTGAGGAAGACGGTTATATCTTTTTACCCTCATGCTTTTCGGCGGAAGAGATAAGGGTGCTCAATGAAGCCGCTAAAGAAATATATAATAGTGATAGAGAAGAGGTTTGGCGAGAAAGCTCGGGTGTAGCTCGAACTGCTTTCGCGGCCCATACTTACAATGAAGCTCACCGTAGGCTTGGGGCGCATCCAAGACTAATAACCCCGATAAAACAGCTGCTTGGTGGCGATGTTTATATGCACCAATACAAAATCAACGCAAAAGCTGCTTTTGACGGGGATGTTTGGCAGTGGCATCAAGATTTTGGTGTTTGGCATAGAGACGATGGTATGCCTGAACCGCGTGCGATGAATATAGCAGTCTTCTTAGACGATGTTTCAGGGGCTAATGGGCCGCTCATTTTCCTTCCAAAAAGCCACAAATTTGGAGTGATAGAAGCGGGTCACGATGTTCAAACTACCAGCTACCCACTTTGGACACTTGACAGGGAAACCGTCCAAAAGCTATCAGACGAAGGTGGATGTGTCGCGCCAATTGGCCCCGCAGGCAGTGTCATAATGTTCTCTTCACTTCTCGTTCATGCTAGTCCACCTAATATCAGTCCATTACCTAGGACTATCGTCTACCTTTCACTATGCCGGACGGATAACCATATCACACAACACAAGAGGGCAGAATGGATTGCACATAGAAATTTTGACCCTATAGATGCGCTTGACGATCAATGTTTGGAAGAATTAGCAGATAACTCACCGTCTGTAGCAGCGGAATGATTTTTCCTCTGCCCTAATTTCCTAATATTTTCTATTGTGAACTATGTTCAAATAATATTGAAAACTTAGATAGCATTTTACTTTCTAACCAGGCGTCACTATTTCGGTTTGCCCATAAAAACGTTAGGGGTATTCAGTTGATCACTAACGGGCCTGACGTCGGATAAATCGACCTCTGGCCGACGGAAAAATTCGGCTGCTATTTTTTCATACCCCGCTCCCAAGCAAATTGCATTGTCATCACAAAACTTTTTGGCAATAACCTGCATGCCAACGGGCCTGCCGTCACGGGTTGTGCCACAGGGTAGCGAAATCATCGGTAGACCCGTTACACTGAAAATATATGTTGCCAGAAAAACATCTTGAAACCTCTCAACAGCTTTTCCCCCAACTTGACTTGGGAAAGGTTCATCAAGCCTGAACGGGGGAGCGCCGACAGATGGTGCCACGATAAAATCATATCTTTGCATGAACTTCCTAACGTTATGCCAGTATTGTGTCCTTAATTTCTCTGACCTAACTACATCACGGACTGACAATTCCAGTGCTGCTGATACTTGGTTCACCAGCTGATCCGTCATCAAATCACTATGGGCATCAAATCTATCCGCATAGCGAGCAACCATTCCAAACCCCCTGGTTCCGGTGACTATCTCTTTGATATCTGAAGCATCAAAACAATCCTCTTCGATAGTGAAACCAAGCTGCTCAAACCGTGCAGCGGCAGACTTGACCAATATCTCAACTTCTGGATCTACAGGTACGATGCCGCCAAAGTTGCCGGCATAGGCTATTCTACCCTTATCTTTTGGAATAGGCTCACCACTCGCCGCCGCCACGAAATCTGTACCATCATTAGGTAAAGAACTTGGATCTCTATTGTCTGGACCTGAGAGAACATGCATGGCTAGACCTATGTCGGATACGAACCTAACCATTGGTCCTTGAACATGTTCTACAAGAGTATCCCAACCGTAATCTGTAGGATAGAAGGGTATGCGTCCAGGAGTAGGACGAAGGCCAACTAAATTATTGAAGGAACAGGGGATTCTGATAGACCCTCCAAGGTCTGTACCAATAGCAAGTGGCGCCATCGCGGCGGCAATTGAAGCGCCGGCTCCCCCGCTTGACCCTCCTGCCGTGACATTAACATTCCAGGGGTTTCTTGTGGTTCCAAATATTTTATTAGATGTATTAATATCGTGAGCAAACTCTGGAGTATTTGTTTTACCTAATAATAAACCACCAGCCTCTTTTAGTCTCTCGACCGAAATCGTATCTTCATCAGGGATATCATTTTCTAATAATAATGATCCAAATGTCGTTCTAACACCTTTAGTCTGTAAAATGTCCTTGATCAGAAAAGGAACACCTTCAAGAGGGCGTGGATTACCCCCCGAAGCTATTCGTTCGTCTATTGCGCGCGCCTCTTCCAATATCGTTTCACTCAAAGTGCAAATAGCGTTGATAATAGGATTTACTTCTTCTATCCGGTTTAAAAACGTCATCACCACTTCGACAGCACTTAGCTCCCTGCTTCCGACCCCCGCCGCAATTTTTGCAGCAGACATATCAAGAATTTGGTTAGACATTTTTCCTCCAGATTATATTACATTTATAAATAACGTCAGGCAGAGACCAAAGTTTAGAGGCTCCGTGTTTTCTCTACATCTAACAGAGATGCTTGATTGACTAGGAGAATAAACGCAATCTGTCAATTTTTCTAGCGACGCTGTGGAGATCGGGGTAGTGAGATCGGACAAGCAAATTACACAGATAAACTTTTGCGATACCACTTATCTATTATATGTACGATAGTATTCTTTACCTTGCTCTTCTAAGTCTAAAATGGATATATGTATCGATTCAAAAATTATGGAGGTATTAAATGGCGCGCTTATGTGAGGGGCGAATAGCACTAGTAACAGGGGCCGCCCGTGGCGTTGGAAGAGAACACGCTCTGGGTCTGGCGAAACACGGAGCCAAGGTCGTCGTCAACGACCTTGGCGCGGGAGTAGACGGTTCAGGCGCCGATACTACGCCGGCACAAGCGGTCGTCGATGAGATAAAGGACCTGGGCGGCGAGGCTATCGTTAACGGAGATGATGTGAGTTCCTGGGATGGTGCCAAAAACATGATCGACCAAACAATCGATGCCTTTGGAACTATTGATGTGGTTGTAAATAATGCTGGTATTTTAAGAGATAGAATGCTTGTCAATATGACGGAAGATGAATGGGACGCTGTTATTCAGGTACACTTAAAAGGAACATTTGCTCCATCCCGTCATGCGGCAGCCTATTGGCGTCAACGCTCAAAAGAAACTGGAGAAAAAGTCAACGCGCGAATAATTAATACGAGTTCGACATCGGGCCTCTATGGAAACATTGGCCAAACCAATTATGGCGCAGCTAAAGCGGGGATAGCAGCCTTTACGATCATAGCTGCAAGGGAGCTGGCACGTATAGGGGTAACAGTTAATGCTATCTCGCCTACGGCCTATACTCGGATGACCGATAATCTTCGTGAATACACCGAAGAGGATATTGAACGTAGAGATCCACGATGGGTATCACCTACTATCGTTTACTTATCCAGCGCCGAAGCCAGTGATATCACAGGACGGGTAATTCAGGCTGGTAATGGCAGGGTTGCCGTTTGCGAGGGATGGCGACGTGGCGCTGAAATAGATCAATTAGAGGATGCAGAGGCGATAGGACCAATGATACGCGATATGATTTCTAACGTACGTATGAACTCAGGAATGGATGGTTTGGAGTTAGACTAAACAGGCTCTAATATTATCTTCGTTTATATAAGGAATTGAAATAATCAGCTTCTGGCACCGGAAATGGCACGCCATATATTTTGACTGGTAAGCGGCATATCAAGGTGTGTTATTTTCAAAGGTGCTAAAGCGTTTAAAACTGCATGCACAACTGTCTGGGGGGCTGCAATACAGCCTGCCTGCCCTACCCCTTTCACCCCTAAACTATTAGCATCGGTTGGAATGCCGTCCAGCGTTGCCTCAAAGTTGGGCAACATCGCTGCCCGCGGAAGCGTATAGTCCATTAATGACCCGGACAGTAGTTGGCCTGTATTCTTTTCGAAAGATACGAACTCCATTAATGCCTGACCTATCCCCTGCGCAACTCCTCCATGAAGTTGCCCTTCAGTAAGATCAGGGTTTACGAGGGAACCATAATCATCAACCATTATATACCGTAATAAATTTACGAACCCTGTATCGGGGTCGACTTCAACTTCTGCAGCGTGACACCCGTTAGGAAAGGTAAAAGGAGCATTTTCTCTTTTAGTAAAAGTATCCAAACCAAAGCCTGTTAGATGAGGTGCAATTCTGCCATCTCTTGCAGCAACCGCCACTTCTTGAAGTGTTACAGATTTATTACCACCTGTAGATGCAAAAACACCGTTTTCAAAGGATAACTCCTCAGGCTCTGCTTGCAATAAAACGGCCGCAACACCGGTTGCCTTATTAATTACTTCTTCAACAGACAACATCATTGTTGCGGCTCCCATATGCATTGAACGAGCGCCGCCGTGTCCGGACCCAAGTCGAACTTCGAAAGTATCCGCTTGTATATAATCAAAAAGTTCAGGCGCGACGTTCAAACATTTCGATACTAAATCAATATAGGTTGTTTCATGTCCCTGCCCGTTAGATTCCGTGCCAACACGCAATTCAATTCGTCCGCTTTCAGTAAAACGAATCTCTGCGCCTTCCGCAGGAAAGCCTCTTGAAGTCTCTAAAAAACACCCGAAGCCAATACCTCTTAAATATCCTCTTTTTCTAGACTCCTCAAGACGATCTGAAAAGTCGTTATAACCTATATACTTTCGAGCCTTTTCAATATTTTCCTTGAACTTCCCGCAGTCTATTTGTAATCCAAAAGCGGTGTTGTGAGGGAGTACTGAAATGATATTTTTTTCCCTTAGTTCCACAGGATCAAAGTTAAATTTAACTGCAGCGGTATCTATCAGACGTTCAATGATAAAATTAGCTTCCGGTTTTCCTGCCCCCCTATATGCATCAACCGGGGTCGTATTTGTAAATACCCCTTTAGACCTCATAAAAATTAGAGGGAGATTATAAACTCCTCCCATAGCTGTTGAGGCAGCATTAGTAGAAGCATTTGGTCCACCCGCCGAAAGATACGCCCCCATATTAGCCGTTAAGTCGGCCTCGAGAGCCAAGAACTTTCCATCGGTGTCAAGGGCTAATCGCGCATGAGTTGTGACATCTCTTCCATGCAACGCTGATGAATTATCTTCGGACCGTTCAGCAACCCACTTTATCGGCCGTTCAAGCTTCCGTGATGCCCATAAAAGAAGAACCCACTCGGGGAAAAGGAAATTTTTCAAACCAAATCCACCTCCAACATCAGGAGCGGATACGTGAATTTTTTCTACTGGGATTTTAAATATATCATTAGCAAGTTGATCTCGAATAGCATGAACACCTTGAGCTGTGCAAGACAAGTGCATTGTATCAGATTCGGCATCATAAAAACTCAGTCCAGCGCGTGGTTCCAGTGGAGCGGCCATCACACGGTTGTTTATTATCTCTAGTTCCACAACATAGGGTGCCTTAGCAATATTTCGTTTAACTTCGTCTTTATTCCCTTTTTCAAACCGATAGGCAATATTGTCGGGCGCACTCTCCCAAATACTTTGCGGGTCAGGTTTTAAGGCGTCACTCACATCTACCACTGCGGGGATAGTTTCATATTCGATCTGTATTAAGTCTACTGCAGCGTTAGCGGCCTCTATAGATTCTGCTATAACGAGAACCACCGGGTCACCTACATGTCTTACGCGTCTTACAGCAAGAGCTGACCGCTTCGTTGAAACGATTGGTAGCACGGCTGGAAATTGCGTTGTGCATGGCAAATAACCAATTCCATCCGCTTCCAGATCTGCACCTGTAAAAATAGCAAGAACGCCATTTAAACCGATTGCCTCCTCAATATTTATGCCTTTTAGATTAGCGTGTGCATAGGGAGACCTAAGAACTCTTGCGTATGCCTGTTTATTTAGATTTAAGTTAGCTACGAAGCTACCAAGACCCTTTAAAAATCTTGCATCTTCCTTTCTTTGCGCTGACATTTATAGTAACGCTCCTTTAGCTTATACGAAAAGGCCAAGATATAAATCTTTGAGGAAACTATCAATCTGGAAATGTAAAAATCAGGAAAGCCGGGCACCGCTCAATTTCAGTAATTCAAAAAGAAAGCGTCCTTAGGCGATTGGTCGTTCTAAGGATACACTCGCTGGCAGAGAGTATTAGCTTTTCTTAATATCTATCTTTCACTTTTAAGACTTGTCGGCCACGATACATACCTGTTTTCAAATCAATATGGTGGGGCCTATGAAGTTCTCCCGTATCTTGATTTTCAACATAAGCATCAGATTTTATCGCGTCATGGGAGCGTCTCATATTTCTCTTCGACGGCGTTGTTTTTCTCTTAGGCACGGCCATGACAATAAACCTCGTACAAATAACCAAAAAA
>CEOQ01048537.1_pt1 | contig 14864 bp, 13 predicted proteins | sample 361351 | NCBI WGS metagenome assembly CEOQ01 (sample SAMEA2619907, study PRJEB7988) | marine metagenome | biome: marine biome (ENVO:00000447); feature: deep chlorophyll maximum layer (ENVO:xxxxxxxx); material: "saline water (ENVO:00002010), including plankton (ENVO:xxxxxxxx)" | depth 60 m | reverse complement strand
TAATGTTGAGACTGTTTGTTCGTTACCCTACATCATGTCGTGTGATAAAGATGAATTTAGGACTATAGGTTCAGCTGAGAATTCCGGTACTAAAATTGTTAGTTTAAGTGGGTCTCTAAAGAGATCTGGAGTAGCTGAAGTTCCGATGGGGACTTCGATTAAATATATTCTAGAAACAGTATCAGGGACTGATATAGAGGAAAATCTAGTAGGGGCTGCTGTAGGAGGTCCTTCGAGTGGAATTCTGCCTAATGAAAAGTTAAATTTGTTGATTGAACCCGGCTTCATAGACGGTAAATTCGTCATGGTCGGAGCTGGTGGGATAGTTGGTATTGACAAGGATGTCGACCCTTTACAGATAGTTAGAATTCTATCTTCATATAATTCGAGAGAGTCATGTGGCAAATGTACTCCTTGTAGAGAAGGAACTCCGAGAATATCGGAAATGTTGGGTCAATTTGTTAAAGGTAAATCGTCAACCAAATTGACTAATGATCTAAATAAGTTGTCTAGAACCGTTAATGCCGCGTCACTCTGCGGATTAGGCCAATCTGCTGGAAATCCTGTTTTAAGCTATTTGGAGTATTTTGAGAATGGGGTGAAATAATTGCTTAAGAATAACAACACAGAAAATAAAATCGTTAATATACATGTAAATGGTAAAAGTGTAAGAGCTAATCAGAGCGATTCAGTGTTGGACGCCATAAACTTAAGTGGCACATTTATACCGCAACTTTGTAAAGACCCAGATATGAAACCGATTGGTGCATGTAGGACGTGTCTCGTTCAGATAGATGGAATTAAGGGGTTTCCCGCTTCCTGTTCTACACCAATCTCAGATGGAATGTCTGTTTCTACTTCTTCAACAGAACTTGACGAAGTTAGAAAAGGTGTCCTAGAGCTCACCGCTGGTATGTTGCCTAAGGGTGACGTTAAGAAAGATTATATGGAATTTTCAACGGTTTTGACTTCGTATGACAATCTGGAACCGGAGTTGGCGGCTAGGGAAAGACAAAATGTGGATTCAAGTAATCCTATATTTAACCTGGCAATGGAATCTTGCATACTTTGCGGGCGATGTGCACAAGCTTGTCAGGACGGCCATCAATTTATAGGAGCGATCGATGTGTTAGGGACAGGTGGAGACACCCGAATAGGTACCTTTATGGATAAACCACTTATCGATTCGGTTTGTACTACTTGTGGACAATGTTTATCAGTGTGCCCTACTGGCGCGATATCTACAAAGGAAACACCTGTTCAGGCGGTTAAGACTCTGAAAACGACCTGCCCATATTGTGGTGTCGGTTGTGGTCTACAAGCAAAAATTGATCAGGAAGAGACTATTCAAGAAATGCTTGATGATCCAAATAATCTTTCTAGCCTCGGTATGTTATGTGTGAAAGGTAGATTTGGCTATACATATGTTCATCACGAAGATCGTTTAACGGTGCCACTTATTAAAGAAAACGGGAAACTAAGAGAATCTACATGGGATGAAGCTTTAGATTTAATTACAGAAAAGCTTAGTGGTTTTATAGGTGACTCTTTTGCAACATTGTGTTCTGCAAAAGCTACGAATGAGGATGGATATATACAACAAAAATTTTCACGATTAATAATGCAAAGTAATCATATTGATCATTGCACCAGACTTTGCCATTCACCGTCAGTAGAGGCGATGCTCACTTCGTTGGGAAGTGGAGCAACCAGTAATTCCTATATAGATTATGAGGAGGCAGGTTGCCTAGTCATCATAGGATCTGACGCCAACTCCAATCATCCTGTAGCGGCATCAAGAATGCGAAGAGCAGTAATAGAAAACGGGGCCAAACTTGTTGTCATAAACCCAAGACGTATCGACATGTGTGACTTTGCGGATCTCTGGCTGAGACCCAGGCCTGGTACGGATGTGGCTTTGCTTAATGGTATTGCGAATGTGATATTGAGGGATCACATTTCAGACGACGAATTCATACGAAATAGGACGGAGGGATTTGACGACTGGGAGAAACTGATATCTAGGTATACGCCGGAACACGTAGAAAAATTAACGGGAGTGAAAGCCTCCGATATTGTGTCTGCTGCTCATATGTATGCGACGCCACCATTTAGTGGATCTTGCCTAATATGGGGTATGGGAATAACTCAACATACTATGGGAACAGCAAACGCACATGGTCTACTCAATTTAGCATTGGTGGCTGGTCAGCTTGGGAAACCTGGGTCAGGTATATCCCCTCTAAGAGGTCAAAATAACGTTCAAGGTTGCGGAGATTCTGGTTGCTTGCCCAATGCATATCCAGGTTACCAAAATATAAGTAAAGGGACATTAGACAAGTTTTCAAATTCATGGGGAGCCACACCATTACCGAAAGAAAATGGACTTGTTATAACAGAAATGGTCAAAGCGATTGATGACGGTAGAATCAAGGCGATGTACGTAACTGGGGAAAATCCTCTTCTCAGCGAACCAGACCTACATCACGCTGAAGAAACATTTAGAAAATTAGATTTGCTTATTGTTCAGGACATCTTTTTGCATGAGACTGCCCAGATTGCTGATGTAGTGCTACCTGCCACATCGTTTGCTGAAAAGGATGGGACTTTCACAAACAGTGAAAGACGAGTTCAAAGAGTGCGAAAGCTGATCAACCCTATAGGGCAATCAAGGCCCGACTGGGAAATTATATGTGATCTAGCCAGACGAATTAGCATTAAAAATAAACTGTCTACAGAAAGTCAATTTAACTACTTTAATACTTCTGAGATATGGGACGAGATGGCATCTTTGACCCCAATTATTTCGGGAATAACCTATGAGCGTCTCGAAGAAGGAGGAATTCAATGGCCCTGCCCTACTATTGACCATCCTGGAACCCGATTTCTATACGAAAATGACTTTCCGAGAGGAAAACATGCGAAATTTGTCGGGTTTGATCAAGGGCCTGCTGCGGATGAACTTCCTTCAAAACGCTTTCCTTTGATACTTAATACAGGGCGTATTCTCTATCACTGGCATGGAGGTACTATTACTCGTCGCGCACAAGGTCTTTTGGATAGATCACCAGAATTGCAAGTTTCTGTAAATCCCTTAGATGCTGAAAAATATGAGATACAGGATGGAGATTCTCTGAGGGTAACTTCGAGAAGAGGTAATCTTGAGGCTAAAGCGTTGATATCTGATCGAATGAATGAAGGTGAAATATTTGTGCCTTTCGTAAAACTCAAGGAGCATGCTGCTAATTTCTTAACGAACGCAGCACTTGACCCTGAGTCTCGTATACCTGAATACAAGGTATGTGCAGTAAAAATGGAGAAAATGTAGATATGACGACTCTTGGTTCCACGGGTAAGACTGACCCTAGTAAATTTGATGGGAAGAAAAAATTGTTCCTTGTTCCATTGATACCTATGGCGAACTTGGTTCTGGAGAAAGACAAGGATTTGTTTGATAGGCACTGGAATGAAATCAGCCAGCAGATTGATAATCTCGAGGTAGGGCTGGGTTCAGTAAGGCATGTTTTTCATGAAATGGTTCATGAAGAAGGTGGCAAAGGTATGGAATTATTGAAATCGGTGTCTCCTGGAAGTGCCATTGTTGTTGATAAATTGGTTAAATCTGGAGCTAATTTAGATGCTTTGGAGGACCCTGACATTTTGATGGAGATGACCGATTGGCAGAGATGTCTATCGATAGGCTTAGTCAGTAAAAAGGTATTTGAACTAGCTTCGGGAAATTTACAGGACCTGTCAGAGAAAAGGAATTTATCAATATCTGAGACTGTTTCAAACAAAATTGACGCAGTAAATACGGGAATATTATTTATCTCAGAAGGTCATACTGTTCAATTCCCATCTGATATCCAGGTTTTCTATGTTTCTCCTCCTTCATCCAATCAATTAAAAGCTGCCGTAAACGAACTTTTGTCGGCTGAACAGAACGGCGAATAGATCTAATTTAATAAACAAAAGGCTGAAAAGAAAATGAACAAATCTTCTGCACCAAATAGAAGTCGAGAATGGTTTGATACACCAGAATTATACGGCTGGCTTCGCAGAGCAGCTTTCAAAGCAGAGGGATTTGGGGAAGCATCTTACGAAGGTAAGCCAATTATAGGCATTTGCAACACTTGGAGTGAACTTACACATTGCAATTCACATTTAAGGGATCTTGCTGAATCAGTAAAAATAGGGGTGTGGCAGTCAGGAGGATTTCCTATGGAATTTCCTGTCATGTCGCTAGGTGAGTACAACATGAAGCCTACAACCATGTTGTATAGAAATCTTCTTAGTATGGATGTCGAGGAATCAATTACGGCAAATCCACTAGATGGTGTTGTTTTACTTGGTGGATGTGACAAAACTACGCCAGCATTACTAATGGGTGCAGCGAGTGCCGACATACCTGCAATTTTAGTAACGGGTGGGCCACAACTTAAAGGAAATTGGAAAGGGGAGGAACTTGGTTCCTGCACTGACTGCCGCAGGTACGAGGTTGAATTGAGAGCGGGAACGATAGATGAAAACGATTGGGCAGAGCTACAAAGTTGCATTGTGAGAAGTAATGGGCATTGCATGACCATGGGAACTGCATCAACCATGGGAACGATGGGTGAAGCTCTAGGTATGGCGTTACCTGGAAATGCGGCGATCCCTGCTGTCGATTCTAGGAGGAAACAATTAGCCGAGGAGGCAGGTCGTCAAATAGTGAAGAACGTAGGCTCCGATCTAATTCCATCAAAAATAATGGATGAGAAAGCATTTGATAATGCTATTAAGTGCCTTCATGCCATTGGAGGGTCTACCAACGCAATAATTCATCTTATCGCTATCGCCGGTCGCGTTGGGATAGATCTTTCTCTGGAAAGATTCGATGAGTTGTCCAAAACGACTCCATTTCTACTTAATTTGAAGCCTTCTGGACAATACTTGATGGAGGACTTTTATTATGCTGGTGGAGTACCTGCTTTAATGGGCCGTATAGAAAGCCTTTTGGACAGGGATAATATTACTGTTACAGGGAATACTCTTGGTGAAAACATCTCGGGTCATATGGTTCACAATGACGATATTATAAGATCGATGAGTGACCCTCTAGACCCTGAGGGAGGGCTCGCGGTGTTATACGGGAATATAGCTCCAACAGGTGCCATAATCAAACCTACGGCAGCTTCGCCGGACCTCATGGTTCACAGAGGAAAAGCAATTGTTTTCGAAGATCACGATGACTTGGGAAGGCGTATAGATGACCCAAATTTATCAGTTTCTCCAGATGACGTACTTGTGATGAAGAATAGTGGCCCAATTGGTGGTCCAGGTATACCTGAATGGGGATTTTTACCAATCCCTAAAAAGATTTTAGCTACGGGTGTTAGAGATATGGTTCGGCTTAGCGATGCCAGGATGAGTGGTACAGCATTCGGAACTGTTGTCGTTCATGTTACACCCGAGTCTGCTGGTGGTGGCCCACTTTCAGCGATTAGGGATGGAGACATGGTTGAAATAGACGTACCTAACAGAAAGCTTAATCTACTCATCAGTGACGAAGAACTGGCTTCTAGGTTAGATTCAGATGATAAGGATGTACTGGAGTTCAAGAGGGGATATAAATGGTTGCATGCCCAACATATTCTCCAGGCTGATCAGGGATGCGATTTTGATTTTTTAAGGTCAGAAATTCTTCAATAGTTACAGTGCCAATTAAAGATATCAACATGTTTTAAAAAACCAATTAAATTTTTTTGAGCCATTCCTTTAAGTCATTAATAGTTTCTTGTCTTATTTCATGTGCCATTTCGTATTCTTTATAGGAGACAGTACACTCTGATTTTTCAAGTATTTCTCTTGATTTTCTACCCTCTTCTACAGAGATAACTTGGTCGTTACTTCCGTGGGATATAAATACAGGAGCTTGGTTGGTTATAGTCATGTTATCTTGTAATAGTCTTGAACTCATGGATATGACGCCTTTGAAATTAATTTTTTGAGTAAGCCCTATATGGGTAGCAACCATTCCTCCCTGTGAGAAGCCACCTATTACCATCTCTGAATAAGGAATTTCATGTTTTTGCATGACTAGATCCAAAGTATTTTTGATAAGTGTTACTGAATTTGTAATAGTTTCTAAGGTTCTTTCATCAGTGTCGAACCAAGAATAAGATCCAGGTATATATCCAAACGACAATTCAATTGGTGCATTAAGACAAAAATAATGGTCGTGATTTCCTATCATAGGTGCTAATCCAGCAAGGTCACCCATATGACTTCCGTATCCGTGCAGCAATACAAGTGCACGTCTGTTAGATATTTCCTCACTGTCTTTAGGGATAATTGATGTATATGCGAGTGTTCTTTTAGCGTTAGTTTCCAAAACTGTCTTCCCCTATGCGATGATGCAGTTCATAATAATTGTGTAAATGAATCAATCTGAAAATACTTTTAGTTTAATTAGCGAAAGTCCCATAGATACTATCCGAATTGGGAATATTTTGGGACAACTACTTGATAAAGGCGACGTGGTACTACTGTCGGGAGATCTTGGCGCAGGTAAAACATGTCTCACGCAAGGAATCGTCAAGGGACTTGGGTCTAAGGATATTGCGAGAAGCCCAACATTTGTAATCGTTGCTGAATACGGCGGGAGATTGCCAATTTATCATATGGATTTATATAGGCTCGACAGGATGCAAGGAGTAGATGATTTATATCTTGACGAGTACTTATATGGGGATGGGATATGTGTTATTGAATGGCCTCCCAGGGATGTTTCAATCCTTCCAGTAAGGAGCTTGTTGGTTGAAATAGAAAAAATTGATGAAGAGACCAGGGCGTTCAAGTTGATTTCGAGGCATGACTCTACTACTGAATTACTCAGCAAATTTGAAAGTGAATGGATTAAGGAGTTATGAATTAGATCGTGGAATTGATAATCGATACATCCACAAAATATGCAACCTTGGCTATATCCAATCAAGGAGAAATGGTAACCGAATTGTCATGGGAGTCGAATCGGAATCACTCCGTTGAGTTGTTACCCACTCTTTGGGAGCTATTAAATTTAAGAGGATTTTCAAAAAATGTTTTTGATGCTGTCTTTGTTGCTACTGGGCCAGGATCATTTAGTTCTGTGAGAGTAGGTATGAGTACAGCGAAATCATTCGCAGCCGGGTCAGACATACCGATAGTTGGTATTCCAACTATTTTGGCTGAAACAATTCCATATAGTGGTTTAGGTTGTAGAGTTATGGGCCTTATACCCGCCGGGGGCAGACGAGTGTATAGCGGGATTTTGGAGCAAGGGGAAGATAGGATAGAGCTATACGATCTCATCGATACGGAAAAAAATCCTGTTATTGTTGATCAAGAGACAATAGTTTGTGGTGAAGCAGTGCACAAACTTTCATCGGACGGGATCTTAAAAAAAGACAAGCTGGTAGTTGATCTTCCTCCACCAACACGGAGGGCATCAGTGATGGCTAAATATGGACTAGCTAAGATTCAAAGTGGAAACTCAGATGATCCAGCATTATTGGAACCAGTGTATGTACGTAGTGCACAAATTGAATCTGCCGAGAGAAACAGAAAGAAGATCTAATACAGAGGAGAAATACAATTGCAAAAAACACTTTTATTGGTCAAACCTGATGGGGTTCAAAGGGGACTGGTTGGTCAGATTGTCTCTCGTATTGAACAAAAAGGATTAAAGCTTGTAGGGCTTAAGTTAATGAAGGTTAGTCAAGAACTTGCAAATCAGCATTATGGTGAGCACATTGGCAAGCCATTTTTTAATGACCTTGTTGATTTCATAACCTCATCTCCTATTGTTGCTATGGCCGTTGAAGGAGATAATGCTGTACAGGTTATGCGGGTTATCATGGGTACAACAAATCCACAGGAAGCTTCACCCGGTACCATTAGGGGAGATTTTGGGATGACTATCGGAATGAACTTGATCCATGGATCAGATTCTGCTGAGTCGGCGGAAAGAGAACTTTCCTTATTCTTCAATTCAGAGGAGATATTAGACTATCAACGTGAGGTTGATAAGTGGGTTATTGAATAAAACGAGTAGTTTTAGCTTCAGGCCAAGCATCTTCCAAGGAATAATACTCTCTGTGTTCACGGGCAAAAAAGTGTATAACTAAATCACCATAATCTAGAAGATACCAGCCACTATTCTGATCCCCTTCCCTATGGTGTAGGGTCAGGCTGAGCTTTTTTAAATGAGACTCTGTATCTTCTGAGATAGCTCTCATGTGTCTGGGTGAGTTCGCAGTCATAACAATGAAATAATCTGCGAAAGCACAATTTTCCGATACGTCCATCATTATTACGTCTTCTGCTTGCAATTCAGATGCTGAATCCAGTGCGAGTTCAATCGCTGCCTGTACTTTATTTTCGTATGTCGTTTGTGTGTCCATGTCAAGCTATTATAGGCGTTTATAGGAGATTCGGTATATTAATTGAATTATTGTGCTAGCCTTTAAGTATGAAAAAACAAAAAGTGATAGTTGCGATGAGTGGAGGAGTTGATTCTTCCGTTGCGGCCTTGATTTTGAAAGAACAGGGCTATGATGTTGTTGGTATGACGTTGCGTCTTTGGTCGTCTAACTATGACCATGAAACATTGGAAAACAATAGATGTTGTTCTGTTGAGGATGTCGATGATGCAAGAAACGTCTGTAGCATTTTGGGAATACCACATTACTTCGTAAATTTTGAAAAAGAATTTCAAGAGCACGTAGTGGGATATTTTATAAAAGAATATGATTCCGGACGAACACCTCATCCTTGTCTTGCGTGCAACGATAAAATCAAGTTTGATTTTTTGCTTAGAAGAGCCATGTTTTTGGATGCGGACTTCATAGCCACAGGTCACTACGCGAGGCTTGACTGTCCTAACGATCAAATAAGATTGTTGAAAGGTATCGATCATTCCAAAGATCAGTCATATGTATTGTATACATTGCGTCAAAATGAACTGTCCAAATTGAAATTCCCTGTTGGGAATTTTACAAAATCAGAAATCAGACAATTGGCACTCGATGCCAATCTTCCTGTGGCTGACAAGCCCGATAGCCAGGAGATCTGCTTCATTCCTAGCGGCAACTACCGGGAATTTTTGCAGGAACGTATAACAGCAAAGCCTGGTGAATTTGTAAATACAACCGGTGAATATCTGGGTGATCACCCAGGCATTCAATTTTTCACAATAGGTCAGCGGAGGCGACTAGGTCTTCCCTCAAAAGATGGTGAACCTATGTTTGTGCTAGATATAGATGAAGAATCTAGGAAAATAACTCTCGGTAAAGAAGAGGAACTATATCAAAGAGAATTTACCTGCAAAGGGATTACTTTCACTAGTGAAACATCAGTGAGTGAGCCTCTACATGTTAATGCACGTATCAGGTACAACGCGAAGGAAGCTGATGCCATGGTTTATATAGAGGGCGATGAGGGGAGAGTTGTATTTACAGATCCACACAGGGCAATCACGCCCGGCCAACCAGTTGTGTTTTATCAAGGGGAAGAAATGATTGGAGGAGGAATAATTGAAAAGGCCATTGCAAATAGTTTGAGAAAAACTCCGTCGCTTTCGGTCTAACTACAATTGATCCCAAATACAAATTTTGACCTGGAAAATCAATTGTTATCGGATGGGTTTAACATGGTCGGAGGACTGGATGAAGTGGGTCGGGGTGCTTTAGCCGGACCTGTGGCTGCGGGTCTCGTTGTATTTCCGAGGGATGTGGATGAATCGCTCCTTTTGGAAGTGACTGATAGCAAGAAATTATCACAAAAAAGTCGGGAAAGGTTATCACATGTCATTCGCACGCAATCTCTTGTTTGCGAGGTAGGATATGCCGATGCGATTGAGATTGACCAACTCGGCATCGTTCCAGCCACAAAACTTGCGATGTACAGGGCCATTGATAAAAGTGTTTTAAAGTTAGATTACCTGATCGTTGATGCATTGGATATGTCGGAGACAGGAATACCATTTTATTCTCTTTACAAGGCTGATCAGATAAGTAAAACTGTTGCAGCGGCTTCAATAATTGCCAAGGTTCATAGAGATCACTACATGCAATCATTATCAAGAAAAGTACCTGGGTATTTTTTTGAGAAGAACAAAGGTTATGGGACTAAAGAACACATGATTTCGATTTCCAATATGGGACCGTCTGTCGAGCATCGTAAAACTTTTTCGCCTGTTTCAAAAATAAAATGACTTCCGAAATATGAATTAAATTTGAGAGTGAATCAGCATGCCTTTATACGAATATGTGTGTAAGGATTGTGAATCCGATTTTGAAGTTTTTCATCGTTCATTTAATACAATTAAGCCGGTATCTTGTATTAAATGCGAATCGGACTCCGTTGAAAAGAAAATATCCAAAGTATCTTTTAAGTTGGAGTCTGGTGGCACAAGAAGTAATTCTTACTATTCTGATGCTTCAAACATTGGCAAGAAAGTAGAAGATAATTTTTCCTCTCATGGTGTGGATATGCCTACAAGTATTAGAGATTCAATAGATAATGCTAGAAGAGGGAAGATGCCAAACGGGCTGGATCTGTAGAGGTAATTTAAATATGTACTCAGGATTTATAACGGATTTTTCGAAGATATTTGAAGATTTGCCTGATTCAATTCCGTCAATGATTTCGAATAAATTAAGCGCGGATAATTTAGAAGATATCAATACAAAGGATTTACTGGATTTATTAAAACGTCTAGAGATGCTGTCTGAACTTTTGCATTTGATGGGTTCTTCAACTCCTCAACTTGTTATCTGCTTACAACAGGTAATACAAGAATTAAGAGGCAGGTCCAGAGCTAAGATGAAGGGTTTGTATGTGATCATAGACCCAGATGCAACAAATAACCGTAATATTTTTGATGTGACAAAAGCAGCTATTGAGGGTGGCGTTTCTGTAGTTCAATATAGAGATAAAAAACTGGATCGGTCCTACTTTTTAAACAATTCCTTTTTATTAAAGGAGATTTGTGATGAATCTTCAGTTTCCTTCGTCGTCAATGATGCTGTAGACGTAGCTCGGTTGGTGAATTCATCTTTTCTCCATGTTGGACAGTCAGACATGGAAGTAGAGTTTGCAAGAAAGTTATTGTTGTCATCTCAATGTATTGGTACTTCAAATAATGGTTTAGCGGAAACTTCTGTTTCTGAAGAAGATGGGTCTGACTATCTTGCAGTAGGTGCTGTTTATGCAACCTCTACAATGGGAAAATCATCTAGAAAACCGGTCGGCACGGAGACTTTAGTCGAAGTTAAATCTCAAACCGACCTTCCGGTTGTAGCTATAGGTGGCATAAATGAATCAAATTTGGCAGAGGTAAGAACGACTGGAGTGGATGCTGCTTGCATTGTTAGTTCAATCACATGTGCTGCGAACCCTGAGAAGTCTGTTAAAGAACTGCTGCACATATGGGAGAATGCTTAATTTATAGCAAATTCATGAGGTTTTTTAATTTAGCTGCACGGATTTATATTGACGATAGAGATAACATGACGGAAAATTCATGTTTTGAAAGTGACATATAACGCTGTGTCACGAATATAGAATTTTTAGGAGATGGGTATGGAAACAATAGAGATAGTTGCTATAGCGGCTTCTATAATTTCGTTACTATTTGCAGCTTTTCTAACATCCACTGTAATTAAAAAAGATGGTGGTAATGAACAGATTAGATTCATAGGTAACGCGATACAGAAAGGAGCTATGGCGTTTCTTTCAAGAGAATACAGATTACTGGGTATATTTGTTGTAGTAATGGCAATTATATTGGCTGTGTTCATCGATTTCGATGTTCTGGATCGTCTTACTGGCGACTCTGACGGCGTTCCTGGGACAGCGATAGCCTATCTTGTGGGAGCTGTCGGATCTTCTCTCGCAGGTTTCATAGGAATGAGTATAGCTGTGAGGGCCAATACCAGGACTACGGTGCAAGCTATGGAAGGTCTTAATCCAGCCCTGAGAGTTGCTTTCAATAGTGGAGCTGTTATGGGCTTATCGGTGGTAGGTCTTGCACTACTAGGTGTGACCTTAATGCTTTTTGTATTTAATAACGATACGTCTATAGTGGCTGGTTTTGGTTTTGGTGCATCTTCAATTGCTTTGTTCGCAAGGGTTGGTGGAGGAATCTATACGAAGGCCGCTGATGTGGGTGCAGATCTCGTTGGAAAGGTAGAGCAAGGAATTCCGGAGGACGATCCCAGAAACCCTGCAACCGTTGCGGACAACGTTGGTGACAACGTTGGAGACGTCGCAGGAATGGGGGCGGATTTATTTGAATCATATGTTGGTTCTATAATAGCGACAGTCGCTCTTGCTGCCGTAGGTGCTACCTTTTTGGGTGGTGATTCTAATCAACTAGATTTGCAGTTATTCCCCTTACTTGTTGCATCTATAGGAATAATTTCGTCCATAATTGGCACATTCCTAGTTCGCACTGGTGAAGGTGCTGATATGGGACGTCTTTTGTGGTCATTAAGGACTGGGATTTTCTCTGCAGGGGGCCTAGTTTTACTTGGGACTGCGGGGTTGGTTATATCGCTTGATCTGGACTTCAATCTATTTTGGGTTGTTTTGGTTGGCCTAGTTGCTGGACAGGCAATTGGAACGGCGTCTGAATACTACACTTCATATGAGTATAGTCCTACCAAGAAACTTGCAGAACAAGCTGAGACTGGTCCGGCTACTATAATGATAGGCGGCTTAGGATTAGGCATGATCAGCACAGTGATACCAGGACTAGTAATAATTCTTGGTATGTGGATCTCGTATGAGCTTGCAGACCTTTATGGAGTCGCCTTGGCGGCTGTAGGTATGCTTTCAACATTAGGTATTACTCTCGCTACAGATGCTTATGGCCCTGTAGCTGATAATGCAGGAGGAATTGCGGAACAGGCAGGACTTGATCCAGAGGTAAGAGAGCGTACTGATGCTTTGGATTCTCTTGGAAATACTACTGCTGCTACAGGTAAAGGTTTTGCGATCGGATCTGCTGTACTTACGGCACTTGCCTTAATGGCAGCCTATGCCAAGGTTGTAAATATAGAAAGCCTGGACATCATGAATATCCGAGTTTTGATGGGCCTGATCATCGGGGCAATTATGCCTTTCTTGTTTGCAGCTTTAACTATGCAGGCCGTAGGTCGTGCTGCTTACGCTATGGTCCAAGAGGTTAGAAGACAATTCAGGGAAATCCCTGGGTTACTTGATGGTGATGCAGAAGCAGATTACGCTAGAGCAGTTGATATCAGCACTACCGGAGCTATGAAGGAGATGGTTCTACCCGGAATTATTTCTATAGTAGTTCCTGTGTTGGTTGGAGCTGTTTTGGGGGCTGAAGCATTGGGAGGCCTGTTAATAGGCTCGATTGCTACAGGCTTCTTATTCGCGATAATGATGGCAAACGCTGGTGGTGCATGGGACAACGCAAAGAAATATATAGAAGCCGGTCATATTGGTGGGAAAGGCTCAGATCAACATTCTGCTGCGGTTGTTGGAGACACTGTTGGTGACCCTTTTAAAGACACCTCTGGTCCCGCGTTGAATATTTTGCTAAAGCTTATGTCGATAGTGGCACTTGTGTTTGGACCACTGTTTGTAGCGATGTAGTCGAATTAAAAGGTAAATAATGCTTTTTATAAGGGAGGTGATGAAAGTCACCTCCCTTATTTTTTATATATTATTGGTCATATACTTATTCGTAAAACTATGATGATAATCTAATCTCAATAACACCGCGTAAAAATTTAGATGGTTCTTCTGGAGCATATTTTTTGAGGATAGCAGTATTTCTTACCAGGGGCGGATCTCTTCAAGTATGGGAGCAAAAAGGCATACTTATACGAGAACTTCAAATATATAAAGAATTAAAAAAACATGGCATTCACACAACTTTAATTACATATGGAGAGAATTCTCAAAGAGATTTTGAAAGTGTACTTGGAAATATAGAGGTGTGTTATAACAATTTTAAATTACCTCTTAGAATCTACGAAAAAATGATTCCGTGGTTGCACCGTAAAGCGCTACAAAAAGTTAATTTGATAAAAACGAATCAAACTAATGGCTCTCTCGCAGCATTGAGAGCATCCAAGATATGGAAAAAACCCTTATTATCTCGATGCGGATATTTATGGTCAGAATTTGCCGAAAGAGATTTTGGGATTGACGCTGTAATGACTCAAAAGGCTATTAATACCGAGAATAAAGTTTTTTCTGAATCTGCAGCAAATGTATTTACCACACAAGATATGCTTAACAGAGCGGCTGATAGAATTAAAAACATGTCTGACAGCTATGTCATCCCAAATTTTGTTGATACAGAATCCTTCGTAAATGATTCTCAAAATGAATTTACTACAGATGTACTATTTATAGGGAGATTTGAAAATCAGAAAAATCTGTTTTCGTTGTTAGAGGCTGTTCGACTTTTAAATTGCTCAATTACGTTGATTGGAAATGGGACTCTACAAAATGAAGTTGAAGATTATCTAGAAAAAAACATATCTGATTATTCATTAATTGACAGTGTTCCTCATGTAGAAATTAGTCGATATATGCAAAGCAGCAAAATATTTGTTTTACCTTCTTTTTTTGAAGGGCATCCAAAAGTTCTTTTAGAGGCTATGTCGTGCGGTATGTCTGTTGTAGGGAGTGATGTACCTGGAATACGTAATGTGATCGAACATGAAAAAACAGGCCTACTGTGCGGTACCGATACCGATAATATTAAGGATGCTATACATAGATTATTTATTGACCATGAGTTGAGGGACGTACTCGGTAGGAATGCAAGAGAATACATTGAGAAAAATTGTTCTCTATAT
>CEOQ01047089.1_pt1 | contig 14874 bp, 15 predicted proteins | sample 361351 | NCBI WGS metagenome assembly CEOQ01 (sample SAMEA2619907, study PRJEB7988) | marine metagenome | biome: marine biome (ENVO:00000447); feature: deep chlorophyll maximum layer (ENVO:xxxxxxxx); material: "saline water (ENVO:00002010), including plankton (ENVO:xxxxxxxx)" | depth 60 m | reverse complement strand
GGGGACCTCTAGGTCAATTCCCCTTAGCACGTCCTCTCTTCCGGGGTAGGTGAACTGGATGCCCTCGAAGCTGATGCCCCCCTCCACGTCGTCAATGCTGGTCTCGCCCTCGACGACTCCTACCTCTGTGTCGAGAAGGTCCAGCACCCTTGTGGTGGATGCAAGCGCCCTCTGGTAAAGGTCGAACGTCTCTCCTAGCCTGGTCAGGGGCCAAAGGAGCCTCTGTGTGATGAACACTATCACAGAGTACTCGCCGAGGCCTATCTTGCCTTCGAGGGCGTACTTCCCACCCACCAGGAGGTTGGCCGTGAAGGCGAAGAGGATGGCCATCCTAATCAGTGGAACGAATGAGGCAGAGAGGCGAATTGCCGACCTGTTTGCGTCTCTGTAGGACTGCGAGGCGTCGCTGACTCTCTGTGCCTCCCTCTCCTCTGCAGTGAACGACTTGATCGTAGTAATCCCCTGTAGGTTGTTGTTCAAGATGGCATTGAGCTCGGCGACCTCCTTGCGGACCTCGGTGTACCGGACGCCGATCCTCCTCTGGTACAGGAACGAACCACCCACTATCACCGGAACCGGGATGATGGCTAGTAGAGCCACTTCCGGTGCTAGGTAGAACATTATCCCACTCACGACTATCACTGTTGTACCGACTTGCAGGAGGTCGTTCGCCCCGTGGTCAAGGAACCTCTCCAACTGGTTGACATCGTCGTTCATTATGGCCATCAGGCCACCGGTGCTCTGCTCGGAGAACCACTGCATCTCGAGGTCCTGGATATGCCTGTAGGCATCCATCCTGAGCTCGTGTTGCGCCGTCTGCGCGAGGTTCCTCCAAAGCACCCCATAGAAGTACTGGAAGAGTGATTCTAGTACCCAAATAGCGACCGTTATCCCTGCTAGGACCTGGAGCTGGACCCAAGGTTCGGTGTATCCGTATTCAGCCAGGAATGACTCCTCCTGCTGGTGGACCACGTCGATGGCCATTCCAATCAGAACTGGCGGGGCGAGGTCCCATATCTTGTTCAGGACCGAGCATATCGATGCAAGTATGATTGTCCCCCTCTGGTCCCTCATCTGGGTCATTAGTCGAGCAAGTGGGTGACGTGCCTCGGACATGTATCTCGCTAGGACTAATCGCCTTCAATCCTACCGAAGAGGAATCAAGGAACTTCGTAGTGAGATTCACCTAGAAAGAGGATGGTTTAATGGAATGAGTTACCGGAGGCCGTTTCATGCTACCTTCATTCAATGTCCTAGGGGAAGATTTGGAGCCATGCTCGATGGATCCGCTGACGGGTTGGTACAGGGACGGGTGCTGCAATACCGACAGGAGCGACAGGGGGCTACACACGGTTTGTTGCGTCGTTACAGAGGAGTTCCTGGAGTTTGCACGCTCCCAGGGGAACGATCTGATTACCCCTGTGTCCCAGCACAGTTTCCCCGGACTTTCCCCGGGAGATAGGTGGTGCGTCTGCGCGCAGACCTGGCAGGATGCAGCTTTGGCAGGAGTGGCATGCCCAGTGTCCCTTTCTGCTACTCATGAGGAGACTTTGCAGATAGTGGATCTGGAGCTTCTGAAGGAGCATGCTCTGGAAGAGTGAGTCGCCCCCTTGATCATGTAAAAACAAAGAATTGAAATGTTGGTGGATGTGATTTCTATATGATGAAGAGCCGTGTTTTGTACATTACCATCCTCCTAATGGCATCGACTTTGTCGGGTTGTTTGGGTTCTGATGTTTCTGATGAGGAGAACCCACGAGACGATGAAATTGTTATCGATGACACAGCAAGAGAGCCGAGTACCCCAGATGCATTGACTGGGAGGTGTGACGGGGCAGAGAACGAGACGTCGACGGTGGACGGCCAGGCCTATGTTTGCAAAGATGGCATGTTGGAACCACTCTACCCGGTTAGTAACGAAACAGTAGACGAGTTATACGGCCCGGAGTTCGTTCCTTCGTGCAACATTACTGCTTCTGAGGGGATGAATGTCACCTCCAATCCACAGGAGTGGCCGGTAATTAGCAGTGGGGCCTGGCTGGATATCCCGGGACTGTCAAGCGTTTACTATCAGAATTCTATCTCCCCCATGGTAGGATGGGATTCCGTAAACGTAAATGGGAGCCCCGAGTCAAATGACAGCGAGTCTGGGAGAGACGTGGTAGTCTCAACCGGGCTAGACTGGGGTTGCGGGTACGAATACGAGGTTAAGGTCCCCGTCGGGTACGATCCGGAGGTCAGCTATCCTGTGATGATGTTCCTACACGGCGGCGTTACATCGTCTGGTTTAGAGTTCTATTTCAGGTTCCTAACGGGAAATTTCTACATGCCAGCGGATGATAAGTACATCATCGTCCAGCCTGCGAAAAAAGAGGTAGACTGGGACCCTAAGAAGGCCCTAGACGTTCTAGAGGATGTGAAGTCTAACATGAACGTAAATGACTCACGGGTCTACCTAACGGGGCTAAGCATGGGAGGCAGGGGGACTTTCATTCTAGCAGCGGCGCTACCGAATTACTTCGCGGCCCTAATGCCCCTTTCACCTCACCACGACCCGTTTCCATACACCGAGTTGGCCGAGGATGTCGCACATATTCCGATCTGGATGAGTCATGGTGACTCTGACAACACCTCTTCCTACGAAATGGCGGCTGAGATGGCAACACTGCTAGAGGAACTGGATGCTGACATCGAGTTTCGCACTGTAGTTGGCGGTGAGCACGGGGGTTGGTTTGGAATATATATCGACTCAGAGGCAATGGGTTGGGTCCTATCGAAGACTAGGGTGATGCCCGAGTCATCTAGCTCTTGAGGGCAGACCAAACGGACCAGAGTCCAAGCATCGCTGCTGCGAACCATGCCACCTCTAGGATGAAGAATGCCCATTCATCGATCAGGTAGGCCCTAATTGCGAGCAGCCCAGAGCCCAAAGCCATCAGCCCCAGGTATGGGGAGGCCTTGCTGTGCAGTATGTCCCGAGTCTCCAGAAAGAACGCACTCAGTATGAGGACCATCCCCAAGTAGGCTATGGCCTCACTATGTGCGAAGTCAAGCAATGCCTCATACACGGAATTTCACCTTCATTCGAAAGCCAGAGGTAGGTAAGTCTAGCGGTTTTTCGGGGACGAAATTGAGCGACTCTTGTACTCCGAGTAGTTTCCCGGCCATACCACAATGCTGCCATCACCCTGCAAGTCCCAGATGGTATCGCAGACCTTGTCCAGGAAGTAGCGATCGTGGCTGACGGTGATAATCCCGCCGTCGAACTCGCTAAGTGCCATCTCTAGAGCCTCCTTTGCATCGGTGTCGAGGTGATTCGTAGGCTCGTCCAGGAGGAGCATGTTGTTCTCCTCCAGAAGAAGACGGAGCAATGCAATCCTAGCCCTCTCCCCACCGCTGAGTTTGCTCAGCGCGGTGGACACCATCTCCTTGGTGAACTGGAACTGGCCGAGCAACGCCCTCATTTCTCCGTAGTCCATCCTCGGCTTCAGGCGTCTGACCTCCTCGATTGGAGTTAGGTCGAAGTCCAGTGTTCTGTGATCTTGATGGAAGTACCCGATTTGGACCCCGGGGCTAATTTCGATCTCGCCGGAGACTAGTTCTAGGTCGCCGGTGATGAGACGTAGGAGCGTCGTCTTTCCTGCTCCATTGGGACCAATTACTCCTATCTTCTGACCTCTCCTAACACTGACTCCGACGTCCTCCAGTATGGGTCTCGGGAGGGATTCGAAGGACAGGTTTGCCTCTCGGAACTCCAGGACATCTAGGCTGCTCTTCTCGGCTGACTGAAGGTTGAACTTCAGGCTCTGTCGCTTCCTCGGCTTTATCGACTTTAGCCATTTCAACTCCCTCTGGGAACGAGTGATCATGAAGTGCTTCTGAGATACTGACTTGTCGAATTTGTTCGACCTCTTCATAGACTGCATTGCCCCTTGCAGCCTCTTAATCTCCTTCTGGGTCTTCTCTATCCTGTCATTGAGTGTCTGTAGGAAGATCTCCTTCTGCTTCAGATAAGATGTGTAATTTCCAGGATACCCCTTGATGTGGGCATCCTGTATCTCAACTATGTTGTTGCAGACCCTGTCGAGGAAGTATCGGTCGTGGCTGACAATCATGAGTGCTCCCTCGAATCTGTTGAGGAACTTCTCCAGCCACTCCAGGGTGTTGAAGTCCAAGTGATTAGTGGGCTCGTCTAGGAAGAAGACATCGATCTCATCAAGACCGACCAGTTGCCTGGCCAATGCGACCTTAGCCCTCTCACCCCCAGATAGGGAGTGCAGGGGGACCTCCATGGAGCTCTGATCAAGATTCAGGGCCTTGAGTATCTCAGTCGCGTGGCCAGCTACGTCACCCCCACCAGAGCGTGCCATTAGGCTCTGCAGCTCCTGGTACCTATCCATGGTGGGTTGCCAGTCCCCGTCGTAGAAAGAGGGGTCCTCCATCCTCCGCTCGATGTCGGAAATCTCCTCCTCCAGCTCCAGGAACTGCCTCCCCCTGCGATTGAGTTCCTGGCCGAGTGTCGCCTCGTCGTCTATGTCCCTGACCTGAGTTAGGAAGGCAAGCCTTAGAGCGGGTGCGAACTTGATGTCCCCTACGTCCTGGTCTTGGTTGCTAATAGTCCTGAGCAAGGTGGTCTTCCCCGACCCATTGTGCCCAATTACGCCGATACGGTCGCCTTCGTCGATTCGAAGATTGACCCCCTCGAGAACGGTCAGTGGACCGAAGGCCCTGTGCACCTCCTCGAGTCTAATTAGCTCCCTAGCCACACTCTCCGCGAGAGCCCCCCCTACAAGTCAATTTGCTTACAAGATTTTATTATCGGCATTCATTACCAACTTGTATGGCTTTTTGGCCAAGAAAAATTCTTGGAAGAGTCGTTGCGAGGCTGCGGGCAAAATTCAACGAGGAATGGATGGAGGAACTAGACTCCCCGTGGGTTATTGCTGAGTTGGAAAGTGGCCTGAGAGTATGGTGTAACCTGATTGATCAGGTATCCAAGTCGGTACTCAAGGGCGACTACTCGCCAACAATAACTCAGTTGATCCAGAAGCACTACATCCCGGGGACTACCTTCTGCGACATAGGGGCGAATATTGGCTGGTTTACGTTGGTAATGGCTCAAGCAATCGAAAAGGATGGTTCGGAAGGGAGGGTGATTGCGTTTGAGCCCCAGCCAGACGTGGCATCCAGATTGCGTGGAAGCATCCAAGAAAACGGCTTCGGAGATGTTGTAGATCTATTCGAAATCGCACTAAGTGACGTGGCCAGGGAGTATTCCATGGTGAGAGAGAACACGAATATCGGAGGAGCTACCATCAGTGAAAGTGGAAGTAAGCACAAGAACGAAATGAGTGGAATCCAATCCTGCTTGTTCGATGAATTGTACCATGACTTCGGGGAGGTCTCAGTAATGAAGATAGACATCGAGGGTTCGGAGATGAATTTCTTCAGGGGGGCTAAGAATTTCTTTTCTGATCAGAGGCCGGTACTAGTAACAGAGGTGCACAATCGCAAACTGGCAGAGGTGTCAAACAGCAGTGCAGAAGAGTACCTTGAGACGATAAGGAGTTGTGGCTACAATATCTTCGAAGTCAGGGAAGATCTCGATCTAGTTGAGTTGGATTTTGGTAAATTCAAGAGTAGCCCGATATTCGACGTGTTGGCAATCCCGAATTAGAAATCTCACTAGGCCTTCTTTGGTTGTCCTCGATTTCTCGCCTTCCTCTTATCCTTGTACTTGACAGTCTGCTTACCCTTGTGCTTCCCCTTGTGCTTCCCCTTCCGACGACCGTTTCGATGGCCGTTCCTGTTTCCTTGGTTCGATGAACGGTATTGCTTGCTCTTCCTAGATCTGCGAGCCCTCTTGTTGTTCTTCGGACCTCTGGTATTTCCGCCCCCCTTGAACTTCACAGGGGGTGCCATTACGAACTCACGCTCCTCGAGTATTTCGACATCCGGCTCTGTGAATCTGCACTTGATTCCAACCTCTTCCTGGATCCTCTTGTACTTCCTATTCTGGGACCTCTGAACCAAGGAGACCACGGTTCCAGTAGAGCCAGCTCTAGCAGTCCTGCCGCTGCGATGCTTGTACGCCTTACCATCGTCCGGGGGATCGAAGTGGATGACGCAGTTCACGTCTGTAACGTCTATTCCTCGTGAAGCCACATCCGTAGCAATCAGGACACGGGAACGCCCGGCGCTGAACTTCTGCATCGAACGGTCCCTCTGCTTCTGTTTCATCCCCCCATGCAGAGTGGTGAAAGATGATCCGATCTCGCTCATCTCATCTCCTAGTCGGTTTACTCCCGCCCTAGTACGGCAGAAAATTATGCTTCGGCCGCATTTCTCCGTGATGTAAGCAGAGAGGTCCGCCTTGCCCCGTGAGTTGATCTTCCAGAACAGGTGCTGCATGCTGTGCATGCTAACTTCCTCAGGACCAATGCCTATCCTAGAAGGGTCAGTCTGGTATGACTCGACTATCTCAGCGACATCGTCGTCTAGGGTGGCGCTGAAGAGAATCGTCTGCCTTTCTGGGTTGCACTTGTCCAGTATCGAGCAAACTGGATCCATGAATCCCATGTCAGCCATCCTGTCGGCCTCGTCTAGGACTACTATCTCGACGTCATCTAGTGCGAGTGCGTCTCTGTCGAGAAGATCGATCAAGCGCCCAGGACAGGCCACTAGGACCTCGACTCCCTGATTCAGCCTCCTTAGTTGGCCCTTGTATGGGGTTCCACCGTAAACAGAGAGTATGCCCATTCCAGCTGACCTAGCCAGTGGTCCGAGGACCTTGCGAATCTGCTCTGCCAACTCTCTGGTTGGAGTCAGAATCAATGATGTTGGGCGCTTTGACTTGGCCTTCTTGGTCCGTGATATCAAGGGAAGGCCGAAGGCCAGAGTCTTGCCCGAGCCCGTTGGCGCCCTGCAGCAAACATCCCTACCCAGCATGGCATCCGGAATCGCCTCACGTTGAACCTCGAAGGGTTCCACTATCCCCTCCTCTCTCAAAACGTCGACCAATGCTGGCTCGACCCCTAAGTCTGAAAATCGAACCAAGTCACTCCTCTAATCGGCCGCGCCATCCACTCCCTATTTAGTATGGAGAGTAGGAAATGAATCACTTAGGTGTGCAGTAACTGAATTCGGTGAAAGCCGGGAGCCGATGGTCAGAGCGACTTACGATTCAGTTCGGAGAACAGTTGTGATGGAATTTCGCTCTGGACTCGCATCCTCGAGCCGTTTGGATGCTCGAACCCCAATGAAGATGCGTGTAGGCAGAGCCTGTTCACGCTGGCCTTACCACGACCATAACGAGTGTCTCCTGAAACGGGGCAACCCATGTCGCTCATATGGAGCCTTATCTGGGCCCTCCTTCCGGTATCTATCTTGATTCTTATCAGGGTGTGAATCGGGCCGGTTTGCTCGATACTCCAGTTGGTTATCGCCTCCTTCCCTCCTCTCTCGCCCTTCTGAATCAGTCGGACGCGCTTGTCCTTTGTCTCCTTGACTCGTGCCCTCTGGACACCGGATTTCGTGCTCGGCTTGCCGAACACGACGGCATGATATATCCTCTCCACTGATCGATCCTTGAACTGCCGCTGTAGAAAATCCCTCACCTTGGTTGACTTGGCCAGAATTAGGCATCCAGAGGTTTCCCTGTCTAGACGATGAACTAGGTGGACCCGGGTAGAGGAGTTCTTCGAAGACCAAATCAGCGAACGGTCGAACATGGTGTCCGACTCCCCCCTAGGAGTGGCGACCGATAGTAGTCCAGCCGGCTTGTTGACGACCAAGATTTCGGAGTCGTCGTAAAGCACCTCTGGATCGGGGATCCCATCGGACCCCTTCCTATGTGGGGCATCTCCCTCCGAACGAGAAAGGGTCTCCACTATGGAGCCCTTGTTGACGGTCTCCTTGGCACGTGATGCCTTGTTTCCATCTACTAGGACCCGACCGTGGTCAATCATCCTGCGGAGAGAGTTCTTCTTGGCGGTTGGATGGAGGACGGATAGGACATCTATCAGGTGCCCCTTCTCCTCCGCTTCCATCCTGGGGTTCGCCATGAGTGGGGCAGAGGGAGTGGGCAATCAAGTTTGACTGAGGGTTTCTAGACTAACACCCATCTGTGAAATAGTCGTTCTATTTGGGCTGGTTCATGAAGTGGGGCGAGGAGATGATTGGAGATCAGAGTGGGAAAGTCGCCATAGTAACTGGATCAAACACTGGCATAGGATTCCACATGGTGAGAGCCCTGGCTTCTAAGGGTGCAACCGTAATCATGGCATGCAGGGATGCTGAGAAAGCTGAGGTTGCCATGAGAAGGATACTACATGAGTTCCCCGGTTCCGATGTTTCTGCTTCAGTCCTTGATCTAGCGGACCTATCCAGTGTGCATTCATTCTCTGAGGCCTTCTCATCGAGTACTGATCGCTTGGACATCCTGATCAACAATGCTGGAGTAATGATCCCGCCGAAGTCAAGGACGAAGGATGGTTTCGAGTTGCAGTTCGGAACAAATCACCTGGGTCACTTCGCACTGACCGGCCATCTGTTGCCGGTTCTAGAGAAGACAAGCAGAAGCAGGGTTGTGACTGTCTCGAGCATTGCCCATAACCCGGGCGTCATAGACTTCGAAGACTTGCACGGAGACAGGAAGAGGTACAACAAGTGGGGTTTCTACTCCCAGAGCAAGATTGCGAACCTGATCTTCTCACTCGAGTTGTCAAGAAGGCTGGAGAGGAGCGGTTCTGGAGTCTCGGCGATAGCCAGTCACCCCGGATACTCTGCTACTGACCTGCAGAGGCACTCGCTGTTCTGGAGATTCCTGAATCTGGTAGTGGCCATTCCTGCCAAGAGGGGGGCTGAGGCGACCCTCTATGCGGCCACGGAGGATGATGCTCTGAGTTACCCATACTGGGGCCCGACCGGGATTATCGAGATGAGAGGGTGGACGGGTAAGGCCAAGATTAACTCGAAAGCGAGTGATGAGGAGACTGCGAGAAGGCTCTGGGATGTCAGTGAGAGACTCACTGGAGTCAGTTTCCTCAGCGAGGAATGATTTCATGTTCGGGGAGGCTGTGGCCACTGCAGCAGTTCTGATACTGACTCCTGGTTGGGCGATAGCCCTGCTGGCCGTCTCTGCCTACATCTGGAAGTTTCTCAGATCTCGTTCGGATTAGTCAGACAAGCCTTCCTTCCATCCCACCAGCCACCTCTATTACCTGCCCGGTGATGTGCCCAGAAACCTCATCGGATGACAGTGCGATTATGGCCATAGCCACGTCATTCGGAGTAGCGAACTTCTTGAGCGCCATCGTGGACTTCGCCCTTTCCATCACCACCTCGTCTAGACCTGAATCGGCCTTCTTCTCTGTGAGAGTCCATCCGGGAGCCACGGCATTCACCCTGACTGATCCCAAGCGAGACACCTCGTTCTTCAGTGAAAGGAGCAGTCCTGTGGTTATCGCCCCCTTGGCCGCAGCGTAGTCCGAGTGTCCGGCCTCGCCGTAGATTCCAGCGGTAGAGCCGACCAGAACGAGGGATCCTGTTCCCTGTACAGAGGCATGAGAGAGGAATGACCTGGCAGTGTTTGCAGTCACTCCCAGATTTGACATCACGGTGGACTCCCAGCGATCATGACCCATCTCCCACATTGGCTTTGGTTCTGGAGGGTATAGCCCGGAGTTAGCAACGCAGACGTCAAGACCTCCCAGCTCAGAGACGACCCTCGAGACCATTTCCTCTGCCTGTAATGGCTCCCTCAGGTCTGCTTGGACCGCCATCCCCCCTATCTCTGAGGCAAGCCCCTCTGCTTCGTTCTGGGATGTGTGGTAGTGGACTGCTACGATCGAGCCCTCACGGGAGAAGTGCCTGCTGATGGCCCGTCCGATACCGCCAGCACCTCCAGTGACTAGAACTACCTTGCCACTGAGACCGGTGTCCACGTTTCGTGTGACTGGGTCGCCCTAATAACTCCAACCTAACTGCTGGAATCGGTGGAATCCGGGGAAAGATTCAACCCTCCAGTCTGCCAAACTTGGTCATGCACAAGGCAGCCGTTGCTTTACTGATCGTTGGAATATTGGGGTTACTGCTCAGTTCTGGTACGATATTCGGAGGAAGAGAAATGGCAATGGATGAATTCGAGAGGGAATTCGAAACCAAGGGGGATGACCTGTGGGAAGGGACCACGTACTCATCCTTCGAAGGCAGGATGACTGTCGCAGCATTCTACCCGGTATTCATAGAGGAGACCAGGGATGCTGAGGTGACTCTTGTCGGAGAAGATGAAAATAGCCGATTCATACCTTGCGACGAGAGTAGATGGTGCCATCACGATTATCAAGAAGACGGGGAAAGATACCGGTTGCTTGGTCACATCGAAGTTGCTGAGTCCGGAGATTGGGAAGTGCGATTCTCAGGGGATGTAACCGGTGGCAGCAAGGTGATGATTCGTGAGGCTAGCATCCTGAATGAAGGTGCCATAATTGCTGGTATCGGGTGCTTCGGTTCGGTGGCCTCTTGCTGCATGATTCTGTTAGGGGCCATCTTGGCCTTCACCCTCAAGAGTGGTGGAGCCGGAGATAGTCGGGTTTCCCTAGATTCTGGATTCGTATCCTCCAATGATGATGAGACCCACCTTGAGCAGGACAGTTGAATACGCATCCACCATGCGAAGAGCGAGTGAGATGTCCAAGGTCAACTTCAGGGATAAGCTATCCAAGTTCTCCGACCAATGGACACCGAAGGTAATCGCTGAGATGAACGACTACCAGTTCAAGCTCGTTAAGATCGAAGGTGATTTCGTCTGGCATGAGCATGATGACACTGACGAGGCGTTCATCGTAATCGAGGGGAGCATGAGGATAGAGTTCGAGGACGGATCGGTAGAACTGGAAGAAGGCGAAATGTACGTTGTTCCCAAGGGGGTTCGTCACAAGCCCTGTGCCGATTCTGAGTGCAAGGTGATGTTGGTAGAGCCAAGAGGTGTAGTTAACACTGGTGACGCAGATAGCGATATGACTGCCCCAAACGACGAGTGGGTCTAGTTGCCGAAATCAGTCCATGACTGTGCCCAATGATCGTAGATTCGGATGTCGAAGGGAGATTCTGAATTCGTACTGACGGAGAATGTGTCCAATTGCGATAGGAGGCCCGGCTCTCCTGAGTCATTCCATTCGAGTTCCCACCACGTCCCATCGTCGGCGGAAATGTTTGCCTGCAAATCGTTGAGCAGGAGGCTCGCAACGGAAGACCCGCCTGAGAAGACGTGCATCTCAATCTCGGACAGGGAAACCTCGTGGGACATCTCACCGGGGACGGTCCCAGTTACCGTGGTGGTATCGCCGATGACTGACTGCTGGCCCGGGACCGGAATGAAGGGGACGGGGGCTCTGGGGAACTCGGCCAGTCCGCTCATCTCTAGGTACAAGTTTCCTTCGAGCAGGGCCATGTAGTAGTCGATGCTCCTCAGATCATGGCCCCATTCTTCCGTTGAGATGGACATGGAGAATGACACATCGTCATGAGTGAGGCCACCCGAGTAAATAGAGAGGCCAACGATCCTTGGGGGCAAACCCTGGAGCTCGAAGTATATCTCATCCGAGCCATTGGTTGCCCTGGCTATCTGGTAAGCCTCCATGGCGTCACCTGTTATCGTCCAGCTGAGGTCCGAGAACTGGGAGACGTCGATCCTGAATGGGGGCCACCTCCCTTCTGGGTCTTCGGTTGCCAGCCTGGCAATCTCCTGGAAGGGGTCCTCGTAGTTCGGGTCCATGTCCCTGCCCTTCATCCAGTGATCTGTTGTTCTGGCGTATGTGTCAGGGCCACCGTCCCATATCTCGTATCCTACGATACCTATGCCACCTACCACTACCCGGTTTTCCACTAGTCGTAGTTGCCTCTCATCGTCCTTCTCAATCCTCCACTGCATCTCCCCGCTTACTCCGGATTCGGTGAACTTTGATATGGTTCTGACGCTTATCCTGTCGTATTCCTCGGATAGATGCAGTGCGTCAATATCTCCGGTCTCCTCGAGGATGGTGTTGAATGCGCTGCTCGTTAGTGGGAAGCATGTGCCATCCGGGCAGGGCCTCTCCACCTCCATGCAACCTGATAGAGCCGGGATGCAGAACAAGAGGGACAGGATGACGGGTCTGATCACGTCGATGGCTGCATGGGTGCCCAAATATGCATTCCTCAATGGATTTGAGCGTGAATAGAGTTGCGTGGCCCCTATATGGGAGTCACGTGGAGGGATTGCCAGGGAGGCCAACTATGAGCGGAGACATCCTAGTCGTCTACAAGAAGAACTTCGAGGAAGTCCACGACAGATCCCTTGACGAGGTCAGGCGGGTACTTGACGAACTTGTGGGAGAGAGGGGTCTGAACGTCGGCTACACTGCTCGGGAGACGGTCAGGAGGGCGGACTTCGTGGAACCGGACCTGGTCATAGTTCTGGGTGGTGATGGGACTCTGACTTCCATCGCTCACTCGGTCGACGAAAATACCCCTGTGATGGGAGTCAACAGCCATCCGCGCGTTGAAGGCAATGGGGGGTCGTACGGTTTCTTCATGGGCAGCGACCCAAGCACTTTCTCTGAGGACGTCAGGTCGGCACTGGATGGAAATGCCATAGTCAACGTCCTGCCCCGACTACAAGCCGAGATTGAGACCACGAGCGGGAACGTCATTCGATGCGATCCAGCCCTCAATGACCTACTCGTCGCCAACACCCACCAGTACCAGCCATCGAAGTACAGGCTACAGAGGGGAGGTATAGACTCGATGCAGCACTCTTCCGGTTGCCTTTTCTCAACATTCGTCGGACAGGGGGCCTGGTTCAGGCACATCGCCAACATCGAGGGGACCGAGTTCCCAGCCAGCGAGATCGACGACCACTACCTCTACGTGGCAAGGGACCTCCCTCGCGCGGACAGGTCGGAAGACGGTTCGTACTGGCAATGGGTCAGTGAGCCTACCGTGATTATCAGTGACATGCACAGGGGATACGTGGTCAGCGACGGTTGGGACGAGACCCACTTCACCAGGGGGGCGACGCTGACCGTGGGCCTCAACGGCCCTAGCCTGAGGCTTCTAACGTTCAGGAGCGAGATACTAGACGGCGTCTCGCAGTGGCTGTCCGACGCCTAGAGTATCTGCTCCAGGAACAGCTTGGTCCTGTCGTGCTTGGGATTGGAGAAGAACTCCTCGGGGGTGTTCTCCTCTATCAGGTGGCCCTCGTCGAATAGGATGCACCGGTCCGCGACCTCCTTGGCGAAGCCCATCTCGTGAGTGACCACGATCATCGTGATGTCCCTCTTGGCAAGATCGATCATCACCTCTAGTACCTCCTTGATCATCTCAGGGTCGAGGGCCGAGGTCGGCTCGTCGAAGAGCATTATCTTCGGGTCCATGGCGAGAGCCCGCGCGATAGCGACCCTCTGCTGCTGTCCGCCCGAAAGACCACTCGGGTACTTGTAGGCCTGCTCGGGAATTCCTACCCTCTCGAGCAGTTCCATTGCCAGGTCCTCGGCCTCCCTCTTAGGCATCCCCTTGACCTTCATCGGTGCCAGGGTAACGTTCTCCATGATTGTGAGGTGGGGGAAGAGGTTGAACTGCTGGAAGACGAAACCTATCTCGGACCTGATGTACTTCAGGTCGGACACGGTGGTGTCGTCGTCGACGGTTATCCCGTCGATCTTGATCGTGCCACCACTGTGGGGCTGCAGTCTGTTCAGGGTCCTGATGTACGTCGACTTGCCGGATCCCGAGGGGCCGAGGATGACGATTATCTCGCCCTTCCTCACCTTGATGTCCACGCCCTTCAGTGCCCAGAAGTCGCCGAAGTTCACCTTCACGCCCTCTGTCTCAATTATCATCTCGTCGCTGTCTGTGCTCATGCTGCTTCTCCTCCTCCTTCTCTAACCAGTCCGAGGTTCTTCTCTATCTTCATAGAGACCCTCGAAAGGTAGAATGCGAAAACCCAGAACACCAGGGCGCTGACCCAGACGGGCTCTAGGAACGAGCCCAGGAACCTGAGGTCGGTGTTCGGCATGTCCTTTGACAGCTTGAAGAAGTCAAGGATGTTGACGATGAACAGGAGCGTGGTGTCCTTCCACAGGCCGATGAAGACGCTCACGATAGATGGCAGGGTGGTCCTGACCGCGTTGGGAAGCTCCACCTGGAGCTTGGTCTGCATGGGTGACAGGCCGAGCGCCAAGGCGGCCTCCTTCTGGCCGCTGTCCACCGCCTGTAGCCCTCCCCTGAGGACCTCGGCGATGTAGCAGCCCCCGAATATCCCGAACATCAGGAGCATCCTGACGATGTCCTCCGCGTTGAAGAACGGGTCCATTAGGTCTGGCATCATGAACACGGCGAAGTACAGCCAGCAGATCAGGGGACCCGATCTCACGAGTTCGATCACGGCTACCGAGGGGACGCTGAAGAACGGCTGGTCGCTCTGGCGTCCGAATGCCAGGACCACTCCGATCCCGAACCCTAGGACCCCGCCCGCGGTGGCAATGATCAGGTTGACGAAGAGGCCGCCCCACTGGGATGCCTCGATGCCGTCGCCGGCTAGTTTGTCGAGCGTAGTAGGCACGTAGGTTCCTGCGACCACGTCGTCGAGCCTCTCCTGGGCGGGCTCGCCACCGAGGAACACCGCGATGTCCTTGACGAACTCGGGCGGGTTCATGATGACCAGGGCGAAGAAGAAGGTCAGCACCCCGGCTATGGCTATTCTCGACTTGAGCCGGTTGGCCTTGTACTCCTCGTTGGTAAGGCAGTAGTAGTAGGATGCTCCGAACGCGGCGTAGCCGATCAGCGTGGCGATGACTAGCCTCGTGACGGGTCCTTCCCAGTGGTAGTTGATCG
>CEOQ01017526.1_pt1 | contig 14876 bp, 10 predicted proteins | sample 361351 | NCBI WGS metagenome assembly CEOQ01 (sample SAMEA2619907, study PRJEB7988) | marine metagenome | biome: marine biome (ENVO:00000447); feature: deep chlorophyll maximum layer (ENVO:xxxxxxxx); material: "saline water (ENVO:00002010), including plankton (ENVO:xxxxxxxx)" | depth 60 m | reverse complement strand
GTATGTGGTTTCTTCATCAACAGTTATTGTAAAGGGTCGATTATTGAAATCTACTGAACTTACTTCTCCAAATATATATTCAGCTCCAAAACGTTCTGCTTGAGCCTTAAATTCTTCCATCAATTCTGGCCCTTGTATACCTTTGGGAAATCCTGGATAATTTTCCACATCGGTAGTTATCATTAATTGACCACCAGGTTCTATACCTTCTATTACTAATGGTTTGAGATTTGCTCTTGCAGCGTAAAGTGCAGCTGTGTCACCTGCAGGTCCTGATCCGATTATAATAATGTCATGTATTTGTTCGTTCATAGTATTCTCACTTTTTAACTTATTAATTAATTATACTATATCTGTTCTTCTGCGTTAGGTTCTTTTACCATTAGTATTAACGGTATAGACATAAAAGTTAATATTCCTATGATTGTAAAAGCAATTCTATAGTTCATATATTGATCATATATATATCCTGCATATATTGGGCCAATTATTCCAAATATAGCACCTGTCGTAGTTGTTATTCCTATGACTGTACCATACGATTTCCTTCCATACATATCTGCCAAATACGCAAACCTTACAGGAACAGTACCTCCATGTCCTGCACCATATAATATGACAAAAATTACGATCTGCCATGGTTCCGTTAAAACACCAAATAATAAAGTTCCCAAACCTATTAAGGCAAAAGTTAAACATAACAAATATCGTTTATTAAATGTGTCTGCTAAAAATCCTATTACTAATCTACCTATAAACAATAAAACAGATGTTGCTGTCAGAACATATGCACCAACAATTGGATCAAAACCAATGCTGGATAGGCTGGGTATAGCAAAAACCATAACTGTTGATAGAGCGATCCCAGTAATACCAAAACTTAGATTGATTAGCCAGAATGATTTTTCTTTCAATATTTGCTTTGTTGTCATAGATATTTCGTTTGTTAGATATCCTTCCTTTATATCCCCTAGATCCTTTATGTATTCTGGTGTTATACCATCTGGATATTGACCATATTGCTCAGGCTTATGCCTCATAAATGCTAAGACGAGAAAACCAACAAATAAATTTACAACAGCTATTATGTCTAAAATATTACTCCAACCATAAATTTGTATGCCCCAAACTAGTAATGGAATTAAAAAACCGCCCAATCCTGTTCCTAGGAAGCCAATGGTGAGAGCAGTGCTTCTATATTTAATAAACCAATTACCTATGACTGTAGTGGTGGTTATTACTGAGCCTATTGAAACTCCCAAAGCTATTGTGCCAAATGCAAAATAAAAATGAATAATTGAGCCATCAGTTCGTGCTAGCCAAAAAAAACCAATGGTTGTCAGAATTGTTCCGAAAAAAATAGGTAATCTAGCACCAAATTTATCTATCAATGGTCCTACAAATGGACCTACAATTCCAGATTCAGTTCGTTGTAATGATATGGCCCCAGCCATAGCAGCTCTGGACCATCCATATTGATCTGCAATTGGGTCAATAAATGCGGACATACCAAAAAAAATTGTTCCTGAAACCCATACTAATTGAAAAAAACCTGTGAATGCAATCCACCAACCAAAAAATCTGAGGTTGATGTATTGGGGGAATAAAAACATTATTGATTAAGGAAGTTTCTTACTATTTCTTGAAACCCAGCAGGTCGATCCCCAGGGACTTGATGACCAGCGCCTTCTACATATTCCCATTTAAAATCTTTAATCTTGGAACCCATTTTATTTGCAGTCTCTGGTGATATTAAATTACTCTCACTTCCTAAAACTAATAGCGTAGGGGTTGCAATTTTATCCACATGTTGCCACAAAATTTCAGAGCCCCATCCATTGGTGTCCGCAGTGCGTAATGCTTGGTCCCATTTCCAACTCCACTTACCGTCTGGATAAAGTCGTAATTGATGAGATAAACTACCTTTTAGTTGCTCTCTTGTCCTACGAGGGTTTATAGCTAATGCGGCATCTATAAATTCATCAAATGTGTCTGCTCTTTCAGGAAGTCTTCTCCACCCTCTTATTGTATCGAGCTCATCACGTTCAGTTTCTGGTGCCATGTCGACCAAAACTAATTTTGAAACTAAATTAGGGTTTCTTGAAGCAAAAACCATAGAATTTCTTGCTCCCATTGAATGGCCAATTAAAATTATATCCTTTAATTGTAATTTACTTACAAAATTTTCAATATCTGGGATGTTGGTGTTTAAGGAATAATCGCCATCCTCATGCCAGTCACTATCTCCATGTCCTCTTTGGTTAAGAGCTATTACATGGTAATTGGCATGAAATGCAAGTGATGTAAAATCCCATGTGTGGGCAGAATTTGTTCTTCCGTGTAACAACAGCATAGTTTGTTTATCTTTATTTCCCCAATCAAGATAAGATAATTTGATGCCATTAATTTCAACAATTTCTTCTGTGGGAGTAGCATCTTCTTCGAATATAACACCCATTTTTCGAGCTGCTTCATGTAATGTTAGTGGCTTTTCTGTCATATTTTCTCCTTTAGTATGAGATATAATATATTAATAAATCTATGGAATAACAAGCATAGAAAATAAACCTAATAAAATGCAGATATTAATTATATAAATTTCTTATGAATTTAAAACAGGGATTAAAATACATAAACAGTAATTACCTGATTGCTGTCGATATAGAAACAACAGGTTTAAATACTGATACTGATAATATCATCGAAATTGCTGCTATTAAATTTTTAAATGGTGAATACGTTGATAAATACGTAACATTTGTTAATCCAATGATGAGAATAACTGAAGAAATTACTGCCTTAACTGGGATATCTGACAATGATGTTTTATTTTCCCCAACTATTTCACAGATCTCAGAAGAAATCAATGAATTTATAGGTAATGCGCCGGTTGTAGGACATAATTTAAAATTTGACCTGTCTATATTGAACCGTGAAAATATTGCAATTGATAATGATTTTATCGATACATATGATATTGCTTACTTGGTTTTAGAATCTGATATAAATTTATCACTAAGTTCTTTAGCTGATCATTTGAATGTACCTTTTGATGACCTCCATAGAGCAGAAGGGGATGCCTATTTATCTTTTCAAGTGTTTCAATCCATGATTCCTTATATTGAAAAAATATCTATTCAAAATTTATCCTTATATTCATTTCTAGCATCTAAAGTCGATAAGCAAACTAATACAATATGGGAAATATTAGCTACCAATATTAAAGCTGATAGTTTTAATCTAGATTCATATATAACTAATTTAGATAAATTTTCTCAATTAAATTATGATGAATTTGATAAAACTGAGTTACGCAATTTCCTATCAAAATTTACATGCGACGAATTTATTACCTATATGTTTTCTCACAAGGGACCTATTGCTAGTACTATTAAAGACTTTTATCAAAGAGCTTCACAACTTGAGATGTCTTCAAAAACTGCGAATACATTTGAATTATCAAACCAAATATTGATAGAGGCAGGAACTGGAACTGGAAAAACACTAGCTTATTTAATACCAGCTTTATGGCACTCTGTTATGAGTGATAAAAAAGTAGCTATATCTACTAATACGATTACACTCCAAGACCAATTAATAAATAAAGAAATACCTGCACTATTGAATTCTCTTAAAGAAGATGTTAATCAATTAGAATATACAAATTTTGCCCATCCACAAAAAGGGAAAAATAACTATGTATGCATTTCTAGATATATAGATATTCTCAAATCTTCTAATTTAACGACCGACCAATACAGATTGTATTCTAAAGTCGGAGTTTGGATTCAAAAAACTTCAAGTGGTGATAAAAATGAAATACACATACCTGGGTGGCAAAACTCTAATTGGGACAAAATTTCAGTTGGAATGAAGCATAATTGTAACACTCGTGGAATCGCCTGTTTTTATGATCATTCTAGAAAAATTGCAAATATATCTACATTACTAATTGTCAATCATTCATTATTGTTGGCAGACTTAAGGTCAGGTAATAATATTTTACCTGAATACGGTTATTTAATAATTGATGAAGCTCATAATCTCGAACAAGAAATAATTAATCAATTTGGATTTGAGGCATCAAAAAACCGAATATTGGATCAACTTAAATACTATCAAAACTCAGTATTCCTTAGGAATAGAATTGAACAAACCGATAAACTTGAAAACTTACGAGAATTACTAGAAACCCATAGTTTTAATATATCTGAATTTTTTACACAAATAGATCAAATATTTAATAATCAAGTCACTCAAAATAATATACAAAACCTTATTGTTAATGAACAAATTGCCAATTCAAAACCATTTATATCTTTGTTACCTATATGGAATGAATCTTTACAATCCTTTAAAAAAATTCTAAATCTCAACGAATCCATACCAGAATTACAAGCAGATGAGTTTAGTGATTTCATATTCGATCTGGATTTATTATATGAATCTATTCAAGAACTATTAATAAACCGAAACGATAACTCTGTTTATTGGATAAACAAACGTAACCGCTATCAATCAAATGAAGAACTTTCTTTAAAACTAGCTCCGTTAAATACAGCAGAGATTCTTGAAAACTATTTATATGTAAATGAAGTTGGAACTTTATTAACTAGTGCAACTCTTAGCATAAATGGATCATTGGATTATGCATCTACACAATATGGTATAGACAACACTAATTCTTCTGTTATTAAATCTCCATTTGATTATAAAAACATGGTTTTATTGGGATTAATTCGAGATATACCAGATCCAAGAAATGAATTGTATCAACAGAAACTAGATTCTACTTTAGTTGATATTTGTTCATCAACAAAAGGTGGCATACTAATACTACACACTTCTTATTACTCTCTCCGTATAAGTAGAAGTATGTTAAAAAAATCTTTAGAAACTAAAGGATATACTATAAAAGCTCAGGGAATTGATGGGACTATTAATCAAATTCTATCTTCCATTCAAAATCATGAAAACTTTATAATTATGGGCACAAACACACTCTGGGAAGGAATAGATATCCCTGATTCGAAATTAAAATCAGTTGTTATTACCAGATTACCATTTGGTGTTCCTGGTGACCCAATAAACACAGCTAAATCAGCAAAACTTAATAATCCTTTTAGAGAATTAACCCTTCCTCAGGCGATAATAAGATTTCGTCAAGGATTTGGAAGACTGATACGAAATGAAAAAGGGAAAGGAGCTGTTTTTATATTAGATAGCAGGATTATCAATCAACAATATGGCAACTTATTTATCAACTCAATTCCTGAATGTTCTATGAAAAAAATAGATACATCTCAAATATCCATTCTCTTAAAAGACTGGAAATAGGCAGGTATAATATCCAAACATATCAATTTCAACTGCATATAGAAGAAGAAATCAACCTTCAAAAGATATTTGACGGTGGTCAGATATTTTCATGGACAAAATATTACGATGGCTATAGAGGCTTAATCGATAATATTCCATTCTTTATAAATTACAAAGATAATATACTCTATATAAAAACGTCTATTCCTGAAGAAAAAGCTAAACAAAAAATTATTCATTTTTTTGATTTGGGCATATCCGTTAAAGATATTGTGAAGAAATTAGTTTCAACTAATGATCAGTATATGCTTAAAGCGGTTAAATCTAATCAGGGGCTGAGAATACTAAAGCAAGAACCATGGATATGCATAGTATCCTTTCTTTGCTCTTCAGTAGCTAATTTTAATAAAATATCATTGAATATTGAAAATATTTCTAAAAATCTTGGAGAAAAGTTCATATTTTGTAATCAACCTTTTTATACTTTTCCTGAACCTAAGGTAATTGCAGAACAATCCATTTCCACTTTGCGTAATTATGGCCTTGGATTCAGATCAAAATATCTGATGGACTTAGCTTATAAAATTACCTATAAAGGTTTAGATATTCCAATTCTGAGAGATTATACTTATAACGAATCAAAAAATATTTTGAAATCTTTGTACGGAATTGGTTCGAAAATTGCAGACTGTGTGTTACTCTACTCTTTAAATAAAAATGAGGCTTTTCCAATTGACCGTTGGGTTCAACGAGCTTTAAGAGATGGATATGGATTAGATATTAAAAATAGCTATAATGTTTCTAGTGAATGGGCAAGAACTAAATGGAAAGAACACTCTGGTTATGCTCAACAATTTTTATTTCAATATCAAAAAGAATTAAATAATGAAAAATAATTCTAACATTTACCAATTCTTTATAAGTCTAAGCATGGCTTTAATACCCTTTATAATATCTGCAATAGGATTTATTTCATTTAATTCTTTATCAAATCAAAAACAATCCTGTCTACAGTTATATGTTCCAGCTTCCTATATTGAAAGATCATTAGTTATAATTAACGACCAGACTGAGTATTTATCTGGTGTTTTAGTAGATGATAGTGAATTTGGTGAACTTATATTGACTAGTAGCAGACGACTAGATAGAAACAAAATGCAAGAAAATCTTTATGAAATATCTATAGATAATTTAGAGACTATAAAACCATTATATGGAGACTATATACCTAATAAAAATATGGGTTTTTTTCAAATTTCTACTCCATCTTATATTTCACCATTACCTTTATCTGAAACTAGACCCGCTATTGGGGAAATCGCCTATACCGCCACAATTTTAAATGGTGAAACCGAAATGTATTCAGGAAGATATTCTAATTCTATTACTTTGGATAATGGGAACCTTGTTCATATATACTCCGGCTCTATTGGAATTGCTTATGAAGGTAGCCCTGTTATCGACAAATGCGGTAATCTCTTAGGAGTTATAATAGAAGGTAGTGATAGATACTTTGCTATATCCTCTTTGAACCCAGAAATATTTGCAAAATCATTCAATTAGTTCCATTTAGATTTTGTATAAACTTTTTTTCATCTGATTTCGATACGACAATTCCATCAATATGAGCATTTCGAATTTTATTAATAATTGATGTTAAATGTGTCTTATCTATTGATAGGATTTCAATTATTTCATTACTATTGTGAAATGGCTTTACTTGAGACCATCTGCTCGTATATTCATTAACTAGGTTTGTGAAGTTTGTGTTATCTATGATTATGGAAGCTAGTAATAAAGCTTTAATTTCATAACCATCAAATAAATTGCTTACTTCTGACGGTTGTTTATTGCTAGATATAATATGAATAGTATTTTTGATATTAATTAGATCGACTAGAATTTTTGTCATTGATTTTGGCAATGAACATTTAGCAATGAAATCATTAAGTATAGTTTCATCCATTTTTCCACACAAAATTGACAATAAAATCAATTGTTTATCAGGGATTGCAAATTCTCGGTTTTTAAAAATATCGAGAGCCTTAACAAACTCTTCATTGTTAGGAAAGTTATGATTTATATTCTGAAGTAAATTATATTCAGTTAATCGTGATAAAGATTTATAGACATCAGTCTCTGTTAAGTATTTAAATAGATCGTTAATTATACGTTTCCCACTTAAACTACTGAGATAATTTATATCTTGTCCAATTAAATCGCTTGTGTTTTTATCAATTCCAAATTCAAATCTTGCAGAATATCTTAATGCGCGTAATATTCTAGTGGGATCATCCTCGAAACTTTTTTTATGAATAACTTTAATAGTTTTATTATTAAGGTCTTCCTTGCCATTTAATGGATCTATTATATCGTAAGGTTTGGGGAATAATTGAATCGCTATAGAATTTATTGTGAAATCTCTTCTATATAAATCTTCATAAATATGACTAGGTGTAATTTGAGGCAAACTTGCGGGAAAAGGATAAACTTCTGTTCTTGCTAAAGCTATATCTATTTCATTTCCATTAATTATGTATTTATAAGTATTGAATTGTGAGGTATGAACTGGTTGGCAATTCATGATCATATTGAATTGATTTACAAATAACTCAATGTTTCCATCGATGAGTAGATCAAGATCATGGCAATCATTTCCTAGTAGTAAATCTCGTACTGGTCCTCCAACTAAGTAAAGTTTAACCGAACTTGTTTCTGCAGCTAATTCTGCATTATTTAACAATTCTTTTTCTTTTAAATTAAATTTAGATTTTAAATCTTTCAATAAATTCATCTCTATTTATAACTAATGTTTTTAAGTGATTAATATACAATTATAGACTATTTATATTTAACTAAAGTATACTCTCGCCTGTGGGTATAAAAAAGAATATATATTGATAATATATGATTATGGAACAAAATTTTGCAAAACTTCAAAAAAAACTTGGAATAGATTTCAATAATCTAGAATTATATCAATTAGCTTTTAAACACCCTTCCTATCTGAATGAAAATTTTTCGTTTACCACAAATACAAACCAAAGACTAGAATTCTTAGGTGACTCGATTCTAGGTTTAATATTAGCCGATTATTTATATTGGAAATATCCTCAATATACTGAAGGTCTTTTAACTGATATACGATCAGAACTGGTGAAAGATCAAACACTTTCTATTATAAGTAAAGAATTCGATTTAGGTGACTATTTAATCCTTGGCAAAGGAGAAGGTAAATCAGGAGGCAGAGAAAAAGACTCAAATATAGCTGATGCATTTGAAGCATTACTTGGCGCTATTTTTCTAGATAGAGGATTTAATATTGTGAAAACTGTAATACATAATATCTTTGCTTCTAGAGTAGATTCTATTAATAAAGATGAATTAAAAGACCCTAAAACACGTATTCAAGAATATTTTTTAACTAATGAATCTGTAATTCCAATATATAAATTAGTAAAAAAAGAAGGAAATGAGCATAACCCTTTATTTACAATGTCTTTAATTATTAAAAACAAGATTATTTCTTATGGAGAAGGAAGTTCAAAAAAACAAGCTGAACAAGCCGCGGCAAATGCAGCTTTGAAGTCCTTAGAATAAGGTTGTAACAATTTGAAACATATGAATAATAACAACCCTTATAACACCGCCTTAACTATTACTAAAAGTAGTTTTTTTGAACGTGTGAAATCTATATTTTCCAAAAGAATCGATTATACAGAAAAACTTGATTTAATAGAAGAAATATTAATTACCTCAGATGTAGGTATACAAACAACTGAAATTGTAATTAAACATTTACAAGAAGCACTCAAGCATAACCCTGAGCTAGATTTATTCAATGAAAGTAAAGCTGTTTTATTTGATTTGTTAATTGACAACCCAATACATGATCAAATTAATTTACTATCAGAAATAAAAAATACTACACCTTTTATTATTCTAGTTAGTGGTGTTAATGGGGTAGGCAAAACTACAACAGTAGCAAAACTAGCTGCTATGTTTAGTAGATTAAACTTGAAAGTAGTTATTGGTGCCTGTGATTCATTTAGAGCTGGTGCAGTAGAGCAAATAGAAAATTGGGGGGCAAAACTAAATATTCGAGTTATTTCAAACAAGACTACTAAAGACCCCGCATCTGTAGCATTTGACACAGTAAATAGTGCAATTTCCAACCAAGATGATATCGTACTCCTTGATACTGCAGGAAGATTACAGAATGATACAAACCTTATGGGTGAACTAGAGAAAATATCCAATATAACAAAACGTTTTATTCCTGAATCTCCACATCTGAGCTTGTTGATTATGGATGCCACAGTCGGTCAAAACGGTATAGAGCAAGCTAAACAATTTACCAATTCGGCAAAATGTGATTCTGTAATCTTAACAAAACTTGATACTAGTGCTAAAGGAGGTATTGTTCTTAGAATTTATCAAGAATTAAATCTCCCAATTCTATTCGTTGGAACTGGAGAAAAGATTGAAGACCTGGAAAACTTTAATAAAGAAGATTTTCTAAATGCATTTTTTTCTTATGATTATCAAGATGTGTGAATTGCTAAATGTTAGAAACTATTTATTCGTTATTATTTATTGAGTTTCTTGGGATATTGGTATTTCCAATTATATTTACAGTATTTTGGAAATTACCAGACAGAGGCTATTCAATTAGTAAATTACTTTCTCTTTTATTATTAGTATACATTATATGGATACTTGGTTCTTTTGATTTCAATTACAACCTAAAAATATCTGCATCTGTTATTTTGATATGTTTTGGAATAATTTCATTTATTACATTCTATTACAACTATAATTACATCTTATCTTTCATTAAAAGAGAATACTCATTAATTCTCCTTATAGACGTAATTTTTGTTCTGGTTTTTGCCATATGGTTATTTATAAGAAATCTTGATCCTACTATTTACCATACAGAACAAGTTATGGATTTTACGATATTGAATTCAGTAATGAATACCTCATCCTATCCACCAAATGACCTTTGGTATTCAGGAAATCCGATTAATTACTATTACTATGGTTATTTGATATTTGGTATATTTTTTGAATATTTACAAATTGAAGTTTCTTTAGCTTATAATTTAGCAATACCACTAATAGCTTCATTAAGTTCAATAGTATTATTCGGTCTGATATGGAATATTTGCACCTGTTTCCAAATTTCAAAATTGAATATTACTTTAGTATCAATTTGTACAGTTACTGTTTTCAATTTCTTTTCTAACTTTCAGCCTATACTAGAATTCCTAAATTCAATTCAAATATTGCCCAAAGAATTTATACTATGGATTGCCATTGATGGACTGAATTATAATACAGAATCGATTTCAATATTCCCAAATGATCATTATTGGTGGTGGAGAGCCACACGTGTAATAAATACTTTTGACATCCTATCTAATGCTTCACTTGATTATACAATTACAGAATTTCCCTTTTTTACATTTGCTTTAGCTGATTTGCATCCACATCTAATAAGTATACCTATTTACTTAATGTTTCTGACCTTATTATTTAATTACAATATTTTAAATAATCATAACAAGATAATTTCTCAAACCAAAATCATTTCAAATAATGTTTTTTTTCTTTTTATATCTGTAACATTTGGATCTTTAATGATTACTAATACCTGGAATATCCCTTCAATATTTCTACTTTTATTTGGGACTGCAATAATACCTGTACGAAATTACTTTACCTACAAAACCTTCTTCAGATTTAAAATACCATTATATGTTTCTATTATGAGTTTACTATTATTTTTGCCGTTTTATAACAACTATGTCCCTCCTGTTAATCAAATAGACGTAGTAGGGGCTATTTCATCAAGATTTATTCATATCTTTATTGTATGGGGATTCTTTATATGTATAATCTTATTATTTTTAACAATTGTTTATAGAACTAAGCATCACTATTTCATCAATGGGCGTTTGCTAAATTTATCTTTCTCAATATTACCAGTAATATTTATGATACTAATATGGTCTATTCTCATATTTGTTAAAGACACATTTGATGGAAATTTATTATTTATGATAATTAATAAAAATATATCATTATTATTAATTCTAATTACATTTTTATTTCTTTCCCATTTATTAATTACCAAGACTGAAATACCAATAATAAATAATCAACCATATCTAACTACAAATTCATCCAATGGTATATATTTTATAATTACAATTCTTTTAATTGGGGTGGTATTAATTCTTATTCCTGAATACTTTTTTATTAAAGATCAATTTGGTAATCGAATGAATACTGTATTCAAATTTAGTTTTCAATCATGGATATTATTTACCGTATTTACACCATTCTTAATATACAGTATTTCTACTTACGTCAGAAAATATAGAATTTATTATTATATCTCTTTTCTTTTGATATCAATATTATATTTGTACTATTCGATTGCTTTTATTAATTTACAAGTGAATAATTGGGATAAAACGCCGAGTATAAACGCTCATAAAAACTTCTCGGTTCATAATAAAATGACATATGATTCGATACAATGGATTCAAAATAATTTGCCACAAGGCTCAATTATTCTAGAAGCTCCTGGAGATAGTTATTCCAATTTCTCAAAAATCTCTTCTTTTTCAGGATATCCAACTGTATTAGGATGGATAGGGCATCAACGTCAATGGAGACCTTTTGAATTAGAAGAAATATTCAAAAGAGAAAAAGACATTGAAAATATATATATATCTAATAATATAAATCGTGTTAAAGAACTAATAAAGGAATACGGAATTAAATATATATATCTAGGAATTCAAGAAAATATAAAATATGGTGAGGAAAATATTTCAAAAAACACTTTTCGATTATTTGGGAAAAGAATCTATCAATCTGAAGAAATGATTAATGGTACCTATATATACATATATGACGTAAATTAAGACATGAATAACAAAAGAACATTATATACATTTTATTTACCATTTGGTTTGATAATGGTTTTATCGCTATTTATGCATATTTTCCAATTGGATAAACAGTCATTACATCATGATGAAAGTATGCATGTTTTTTATAGCTGGTTTATTTATAAGGGTGATTTAGAAGCATTTAATAATATTCATTCTCCTATGATGCATGGCCCTTTTCAATTCTTTTTAAATTCATTAGTATTTCATATATTTGGAGACAGTAATTATACAGCTAGGCTTCTACCTGCAATTTTTGGGATTTTATTAACAATCCTACCTATTTTATTTCGAAAAGATTTGGGTAACCATTTAACTTTACTTTTCAGCTTTACCTTAACCATCTCACCAACTTTTTTATATTTCAGTAGGTTTGCTAGAAATGATATTTATGTTGCAGTATGGTCCTTGATAATCATTGCTTGTTTTCTTCGATACAATATAACTGGTGCGTTACGATATCTTATTGTTAGTTCAATAATTCTGGCAGTTTTTTTTGTTACTAAAGAAAGTGCATATATTTTCTCTGCATTTCTGCTTATTTATTTGTTTATCTCTATAACTTACAACTTATTAATACATTTATCGGAGAAACCATTTAAACAATTAGTCTCTGAAAATAAAAATCTTATTGAATACTTATTATTTTTATTGATTATTTGTCTACCTATTGGAGGAGCCGGATTTATCCTTTTTCAAGATCATCTCAATCTAATCCTAGGTTCAAATGAATGGCCTAATGTTGGGTTACCAACTTCTGATTCAACGCGACCAGCTCTTATTATTGCTATTAGCCTATCTTTTGTTTCATTATCACTAATCTTTCTTAATAGGATTGCCAAAAGTCAAAACTTAATAGAAGACAATAAACAACTACTATCAGAAAAACATCTTCTCTTAATAGTATCTATATTCTTTTTTACACTTCTTCTTTTTCACACCTCATTTTTTACTAAGTTTGATGGTGTTAAAATAGCTTTTTGGCAAAGCTTGGGATATTGGATCGCCCAGCATGACGTAGCAAGAGGCGCTCAACCGTGGTTTTACTATATTATGCTCTCTTTAGTGTATGAATATAGTGCTTTTATTATAGGTTCCATTTCTTCCATATACTTTATATTTAGGGGGGATAAACAAGAGCGATTCCTTGCGAATTGGGCTTTAATTTCTTTTCTTTTCTTTTCGTATGCTGGTGAAAAAATGCCCTGGCTTTTAGTTGAGGTTATATTGCCTTTTTATTTGGTTTCTTTTTACGGATTAAAGAGATTATTAATATTTCTGAGCAAAATAAATATTGTTAATAATCATTATATTTACTCTGGTTTTTTGATATTTATATTGGTATTATTTCTCTCCCCCATTATGTCAACAATTCGTTTAGTTTATACTTCTCCTGGTTGGCCTAACCAATTATTGGTATATGTACAATCATCACCTCATATCATTGAAATAGATCAACAAATATCACAAATTGCTAAAGATAGTAACAAATACAACCAACTATCAATTCAAATAGATTCTACAGATGGATTTAGTTGGCCATGGGCTTGGTATTTTCGCAACTACGATTCAGTCAGCTATCGAGATTTTACAAAAACACCATTCACGAATCCAAATCAAGCAGCTGATATTGTACTTTTATCGGATCGTAATAAATTAAAAAATAATTACTTTTTAAATCAACATCATAAACCAGAGATGTATATTCATCGTTGGTGGAATCCTGAAACGTACAAAGAATTTAGTTTAGCAAACATAACATTTGTACCCGAGATTACTAATAATGGTTGCAAATTATTAGATTATTTTATTAATAGGAGATTTGACTCAAGTGTTGGCTCTATTTATGCGAATATATACGTAAGAAAGTCACTTTCAGAACCTATAGATATTGCTGTATTAAATCATGAAAAATCTTCTTGCTAATCGTCTATACTATATATTATGAACTACATATTAAAAACAATAATAGGTTTAGTTATCACAATCCTCTTGATGTCTGTCTTCTTCTATGCAGCTGGTTTTGAAGAGGTACTTACTTCTTTATCTGAAGTCAAACTTGTTTTTTTGATACCCTCAATAATTCTCTATTTTATTTCACTTTATATAAGAACACTCCGTTGGCAATATATATTAAAAACTGTTTTAAATATACGAGCGTGGATATTATTTAAATCTATTTCAATAGGATATTCGGCTAACAATATATTACCTGTAAGGTTAGGGGAGTTAATTCGTTTATATTATGTTGCCAAGATCTCAAAAATTTCTAAAAGTACCACTCTTGGTACTATAATCACTGAAAGAATAATGGATGCATTAACATTGATTGCCTGTGTCGGAGTGATTTTATTAGGATTTTTGATAACAGACATCATTCAACTTGAATTATTATTTTCAATTGAAAATCTGGTGATATCAACTTTGACTATTGGATCTTTAGTTATATTAGTGATATTTTTCTTATTAATTTGGTTGATAAAAGACCCGAAGATAATAGAAAGATTTATTGAACGTATTTTTCGTAAACTGTCAGATAACAGGTTAAAAAAAATAATACATATCTATAATTATTTTATACAGGGATTA
>CEOQ01044292.1_pt1 | contig 14879 bp, 15 predicted proteins | sample 361351 | NCBI WGS metagenome assembly CEOQ01 (sample SAMEA2619907, study PRJEB7988) | marine metagenome | biome: marine biome (ENVO:00000447); feature: deep chlorophyll maximum layer (ENVO:xxxxxxxx); material: "saline water (ENVO:00002010), including plankton (ENVO:xxxxxxxx)" | depth 60 m | reverse complement strand
GAAACTCACGTTATCAACGACAACGATCCACTTTTTGTGGATTGAAGCAGCACAAAAATTCCATGGAATATCAGACTGAGTCTCAATGAGTAAAAACTTACTGTCAGATCTAAATAGTCAGCAATTGCAAGCTGTTCAAACAGTTAATGGACCTGTACTCATAGTAGCTGGCCCAGGCAGTGGTAAGACCAGAGTCATAACTAAACGCATTGCATTCTTAGTCGACTCAGGTAATTGTGCTCCAAGTGAAATAGCGGCAGTGACTTTCACAAACAAAGCTGCCAAAGAAATGCTAGGTCGCCTTGAAGATCTTATGGGGTATTCTGCAAATTTGGTCACCATATCAACTTTTCATTCTTTTTGCTCCTCTATTTTAAGAAGGTATGGAGGGCACATCGGAATAAATCAGAATTTTGTTATATACGACGATGATGACCAAATAAGGGCCATAAAAAAATGTATGGAAGAGGCTAATATTGACCCCAAAAAATTTTCGCCCCGTTCAATATTATCCGCAATTTCCAATTCAAAAAGCGAATTACGTGACCACGAAAGTTTTTCTTCGATAAAATCTAATTACTTCGATGAAATCGTCGGTCGGGTATTTGAGCGATACGAGGAAATGCTTTTCGCAAATGGGGCCGTAGATTTCGACGACTTATTACTCAAAACATATTTACTTTTCAATAAAAACCAAGAAATCGCTCAAATATACCAGCATAGATTCAAGCATTTTATGGTCGATGAATTCCAAGACACAAACGTTGCCCAGTACGCTATAGCCAAAAAATTATCTGATTTATCTAGAAACCTTTGTGTAGTTGGTGACCCAGACCAATCAATATATTCATGGAGAAATGCCGATATAAGAAATATTTTGAGTTTCCAAACTGACTTCCCTGAAGCAACAACAATCGCCCTGGAAGAAAACTACCGCTCTACGCAAAACATATTGACTGCTGCTCAAAATGTCATCGCAAAAAACAAGGAACGTGTCGATAAAAATCTCTGGACAAATAATAAAAAGGGTGGATTGATTACCATAAAGGAAAATTATAACGAAGATGAAGAAGCTCAATCCGTGATAAATGAAATTATGAAAATTTCTGAATCTAAAAATTACTCATTATCAGATATAGCTGTAATGTATCGAGTAAACGCTCAGTCCAGAGCACTTGAGATGTCATGCCAAAAAAATGGAATTGCATATCAAATAGTAGGAGGTGTTAAGTTTTACCAGCGAAAGGAAATCAAAGACATAACCTCTTATTTGCGAGTAATAAGTAACCCAAATGATGACGTGAGTCTCGCAAGAATAATTAATGTACCTACTCGATCAATAGGGAAAAGAACATCTTCAGAAATCTCAAAAGTGGCTATCACCAATAACATTTCAATGTTTGAAGCAATAGAAAGAGTATGCAAGGATAGTCATTTAAATGATTTCCTACCTTCTCAACTTAGCTCGAGAGCCGTTAATTCTCTAACAAAATTCGTAAATTTAATCTCAATTCTACGGAAAGATATTGATCAAGAAACTTTAGCTTCTACAGTAGATAAAATCATAATAAACACTGGATACAAGGAATATTTAGCGAAAGATGAAAACGCAGATGAACGTTTAGAAAATCTGCAAGAATATAAAAATTCCACATCTGAATTTGATGATCTGTCAGGTTTGGAGGGGATAACTGCATTTCTCGAAAATATCAGTCTGGTATCCGATATAGACGGCCTCGCTGATTTGGACCAGAGCATAACTCTCATTACCTTGCATCAGGCCAAGGGATTAGAATTCCCAATTGTATTCATGGTAGGAATGGAAGAAGGGATGTTGCCTCACATTCGTTCCATAGAATCTGGTGATCCAACGGAACTAGAAGAAGAAAGAAGATTATGTTACGTAGGCATGACTAGAGCCAAAGAAAATCTTTTTTTACACAGGGCTTTCCGAAGAGGATTCAGAGGAGGGTCAGAACCGACTCTTCCCTCACGTTTTTTGTCAGATATACCTACAACCTTAACCAATACCGTCGGCCTAAATCAGGTACATTCGACAAATCAAGACTCCATTACTAAGAGAAACAATAAGAAAAAACATCCTGGCCTTCAGAATTCATACGATCAAAGCAAAAACCAACAATCAAGATCTTCTAAAAAATTGCCTAGAAGAAAAACCATCAACAAAATTGATTTAACACCTTCAAAAGAAGAATGGACTTATTCCATAGGAAACAAAGTAAAACATCCTACATTTGGGGACGGCATCGTAATTAGTATTGAGGGAAGTGGACCCGATCCTGTACTGACGATTGCTTTCAAAAATAAACACGGAATCAAAAAACTTTTGGCCAGTATGGCAAAGTTGAAAAAGCTGTAGTAATTCTTCACTACCTTCAATAAATTCTTGACACATAATTACATGATTCATAAACTGGTTTAATTAATAGTCTTCGTATTTTGTATCAGCTTTTGGAGGTTGAATTGTCTAACAGTAAATCAGTTATAACGCAATCTATGCGCGATGCAATCGGCGTAGAGTCAGATCCTGTGATAAATGAAATCGAAAAGGGTGCAATTGTAAAATTTGCTCAAGCTATAGGAGACACCAACCCCATATACAATAACGAAGAAATCGCAAGAAATACTAAATACGGCGGATTGATTGCTCCACCCACTTTCTTAAGATCGATGAAGGTAGGAGCACCTAAAGCTGAATTCAAGAATCCATATACTGCGAACGTTGACGGTGGCAGTGAGTGGGAATATTTCGAACCTATAAGACCGGGGGATTTAATAAGTGTAACCACCTATATCGCAGATATTCATGAAAGGAATGGACGACTCGGAAACATGCTAATAACGGTTAGAGAGACCAAATATACTAACCAATTTGACAAAATAGTAGCTCTACAAAGAACCACCGGTATCGCTTACGATCCACCAAGTAAGTAGGCAAAGTCTAGCAAACTCATTTTAGATTAATTAACAGGAGTCAAATATGGCAAACCAAACATATTTTGAAGATATTGAAGAGGGATCTGAGGTTCCCACTTTACGCAAGGATCCAACGACTCAACAACTTGTTAAATATGCAGGAGCGTCGGGAGACTACTATCAAATCCATTACGATAAAGCCTATGCACTAAACAACGGATTACCAGACGTCATACTACATGGAGCTCTTAAGAATGCCTTTTTAGGTCAGCTCATGACGGACTTTATTGGATTAGACGGCACCTTGAAAAAACTTAATGTTCAATACAGAGCAATGGATGTTCCTGGCACTCCTGTTTTCGCAAAAGGCGTTGTGAAAAAAAAGTACATTGAAAAAGATGAGAACATTTTGGAATGCGATATATGGCTCGAAACACATGATGGAAAAACCACAACACCTGGAAGTGCCGTGGTCTCCTTACCGAACAAGCCTTAATCCAACCTCCAAGCATTCCATGATCATACATTTAGAATTGGATTGAGCACTAGTATATCTAGCTAGTACCGAAGCTACTTTTATTTCCATAAGGCTAAAGTAAAGTTGGCTGACTTTATATCTTGAAGCTATCGAGGAAAGTGTCAGCGGACTTCATAGCAACTGCACCAGTAGTTTCCACCACCTTTTGATCAAAAGATGGGCGAGATAGATCTTTGTAAACTAACCCTATGGGAATACCGTCAGCATTGACCAATTCCTGGGCTGATTCCACATCTTCAGGATCATGACCATCGGGAATATCATAAGCAAGTGGCTCTATGCCTTTCTTTGGACTACCCTTCAAAGCTTCATAGGTATTATTGTATTCAGTGCAAGGAGACTGAACATGAACTATTGAAAACCCCGGATGGTTCATGGCGTCATACATAAGTTGCGACATGTCTTTCACTTTATTTGAAATGGTCGAAGCTATGAATGACACGCCCATCGTGAGATAAGTCCTTAGCGGATGGAGCGACGGCTCCATTTTCCCATAAGGTGTGGAACTAGTAACCACTCCTAAATCAGTCGTTGGTGAGCTTTGTCCTTTTGTCAGACCATATACGCCATTATCCATGACTATGGCTGTCATGTTGACATTCCTCATCGCCTGAGGGCCGATATGCTCCATCCCTATACCTAAAAAGTCTCCATCGCCAGCAACTACAACGACATTTAGATTTGGGTTACCCATTTTAATGCCCATTGCTATAGGCAAGGATCTCCCATGTATGCCATGTATACCAAAAGGTTGTTCTTTCTCCAACATGTGAACCATATTACCTGAACATCCAATTCCAGCTACCACTACGGTATTGTCTATGGGCTGCTCATTTTCTACAACATGTCTCTCTAACGCTCCTTCCAATCCACGTCTCACTCCAAAATCTCCACATCCCGGGCACCATTTAAAATCATATTCAGGATTCTTTAATGTCATGCTGTCGCACCTTCTTTTATAGAATTATCTACTAATTCTGTAACCTTCTTGACAAGGTCTCTAACTTTAAAAGGCAAACCTGTGTACTGAGTTATAGACACAGCATTTATACCTTCTCCTCTTAAGACAGAAGAAAATTGTCCCATGTAATTTAGTTCCGGAACTATGACAAGATCTTTTTGCTTTAGCTCCTCCAACATTTGATCTGGCATAGGGTGTATGAACATGGTGTAATACCAACCGATATCCATACCTGATTCTCTCATTCTATTATAAGCGTCCCTGGCAGGCCCTTTAGAACCGCCCCATGGAACTACCGCTATGTTGGCTGATTCATTATCGGACTCATAAGTACCATCGTTCAACAACTTCAATTTACTAAATCTTCTCTCTGTCATTTGAATATGCCTCGTCGGCAGGTGGGTAGTATCACCCATAGCATCATGTTCACTTCCATTGGCGACATAACTACCAGGTCCTCCAGGTACAGGCATTGGTGATAATTCCCATCCATCATATCGTAGATAACCGTTGCTACCCTCATACAGTTTCCGATCTTCAGCTACAATTTCGGAAAGCTTCGGTCTAGGCATGTTTTGGCGACGTTCCGCCAACGCCATCTCACTGAGAAGTATCACAGGGCCTTGATACCTCTCTGCCCAATTTACAGCCATGACTCCGGCATAGAAGCATTCCTCAACAGTGCCTGGAGCTATTACTGGCATTTTCAAATCCCCGTGTCCAGGGTACAGAGCGGTTAGCAAATCTGATTGTTCGGTTTTCGTGGGCAGTCCTGTGGAAGGTCCACCTCTTTGTACATTAACTACAACTAATGGAATTTCTGCCATCCACGCAAGCCCTAATCCTTCCCCCATCAAAGAGAACCCTGGTCCTGCAGTACTGGTCATGGCCTTTTTCCCAGAATACCCTGCTCCAACTATCGCAGTTATTGATTCTATTTCCGAAGTAGATTGGTATACAAACTTTCCTTCACCTACAAGATTTTGCTCCATCCATAATAATATTGGGGTTGCTGGTGAAATTGGGTAACCAACAAAAACTTCCAATCCTGCATGTGCAGCGCCAATACTGATGGCTAAGTTACCATTAAGTAAAACCTGCTCCCCATCAGGCTTTACTGGATCAGCCAATTCCCCGAGGGTAAACCCACTTTTCGTAGCCTCTTCAGATCCTAGAGAAAGCGCCATGTTGTTAGATTCAATGATCTGCTGATCAGATGCTCTTCCTCGTGTATAACGCTGCCGATTAAACTCCTCAAGGACAACCAAAGGTAATCCTACAAGTTGAGATAATGCTCCCATTACAACGAAATTTGCAGCCCGGTTATTTCCAGTCTGTTTGGCCAAGTCATCAAAATCCATACCCAGGGCTTTATCAGATGCATCTATTTCAAACTCTCCTGAGTTATAAACGATTACTCCCTCAGGGCCGACCTCGTCTTTATGGGTTTCATAAGCATACTCATTAAAAGCAACAAGCACATCTAAATCGTCACCAGAACTCAGTACGGTACTGGTGGAAATTCTGGTTTGCGTCCATGTTGGACCACCTCTGATTTGTGAAGGGAAAGTAGAGAACGTTTGTACGTTGTAACCGGATTGGGCCATAGCCTGTGCCAAACCTTCAGCCGAGGTCACAACTCCTTGCCCTCCCTCACCTGCAAATCGGACTACGAAGTCCTGCTTTTTCAATTCATCCCTCCTGAACAATTAAACCTAAACCCTGCATTTTATTTCTTTAGTCAGTCCATGAAAACAGTCCATGAAAAATATGTCTCGTGACTTAGAAATCCAAACAACATTATTATCACTTTTGCAGATAACAAAGTATCTCTTGATTTATCCCCTTATCATCGGTCAGTGATGTCAAAAAGGAAATATACCAAGGTACTTTTTCAAGTGTCAATTTCGTGTACATATTCACAAACTCAATAACTCCAAACCACCTAATCTGACATAGTTACACATTCTACCGCAAATTATTGCGTATAAGTTCATTCAGAAACAATAATTGAAAAACAAAAAGCCCCAACGATCATGTAAGTCACATCAAATACAGCCATTAGTCCGATCCAATCAAGTGCATCTTTCAATTCTCCACCGGCCAGCATAATCTGGGTACCTTGAGTAGCTCCCAATACCAATGGAATAATAACCGGTATGAAAAGCACGGGAAGCATAACCTCACTTGCCCTAGTGTTGACAGACAATGCTCCAAAAACACATCCAAGAAAAGACAACCCTAATAACGCCAATAAACTGACAGGAATTAATATCAGTAAATTTATTTCTATATGGAAAAACACAACCAACAATGGAATAAGAAAAACTTCAACTATCACTAGAAATATAAAACTCGAGAAAGACTTAGCTATAAATAAAGCGTCTTTTGGTATTGGCGTCATCAAAGTACCATCAAATCCACCATTTTCATTTTCTAAAGCAAAGGCACGATTAAATCCAAGAATCGCGCCAAATGTCAGTGATACCCATAATATGCCTGGGACTATCAAAACTATTACCTTGGGAGTCGGGTCGAAGGCAAAATTGAAAGTAACGATAGATATCAGTGAGAACACTAATATTGACGAGATGATTTCTTTAGATCTAATTTCATATAGTAGATCCTTCTTGACGACAGTATATATATAACTCATATAAGTCATCGCAATCACTTGGTCAATTTCCCTTCATGAAGGAAAGCAAACACCGGGTCTTTACCAAATCTGAGTGTATTCCCGTGAGAAGTTATAAGTAAGGCCTTCCCAACCTTAGTTAAATCCTCTATTAATAATTCCAACATGGAAATTGACTTTGAATCCAACCCTGAATCTGGTTCGTCTAATAATAGTACATCTGGATCATGCAATATGGATCTTACTATACTAGCCCTTTTCCTCAATCCATGTGACAGCGTGTCAACCCGAACGTTCAGACGATCTTCGATTCCCATTAACTTTACAGAATCATCGATAACATCGCTTAGAAATTGTATCCCTTGTAATTCACCAAAATATTGAAGGTTTTCTTTAACCGTTAACTTTCCATACAACTGTGAGCTATGAGCGACAAACCCCAAGTTTGAGCGAATATACTTTTCGTCCCTACTTTGTTTTAAAGCAGGCATCTCAATAAGACCCGAATCCGCAGCTAAAGTTAATGACAGAATTGATAAAAGAGTAGTTTTACCTGAACCATTATCTCCTCTAAGAAGCGTGACTGTACCAGGATTAAGTGATATGTCTAGTCCGTCTAAAACACGAATTCTTCCAAAAGACTTTACAATCGAACGTGCCTTTAAAATTGGACCTATATGCATCCGATTAGTTCCATGTTCTAATATACTTTCCGCTATAAAAAAACTCTTAATTAGTTAGAAGGTTGATATAATCTTAATTCTTGTCAAAAAGGATAACAGAACAAAATATCCTAATCGCATTCATACCATCGAAATGGGAGTTAATTAATGGCTTCAATCAAAGATCTACAAAATAAATACGAAACGCTAGATGAAAAAATCGAAATGGAACAAGAAGATGCAATCAAATCCAACTTGTTGATGGCATTCAATTACGAATATGAGGGCACTAACACATCAGTCAATATAGACACTAGTGAATTCACTGCATTATGCCCGTGGACAGGGTTACCAGATTTTGGATCAATCTATATCAATTACATTCCCAATAAATTATGCATAGAATTAAAATCTCTAAAATACTACCTAATGACTTTCACAAGAGTAGGAATAGTACAGGAACACGCTGCCAATAAAATTTTGAAAGATCTAGTTATGTGCTGTGATCCTGTCAGCATGACTGTGAAGCTTGATTATAAAGTAAGGGGTGGGATACATACATCGGTTAGTTGTAACTACGAAAGGAATTAATATGGTTTCTTATGCAGTAACGCTCCTTTCAGGAGGTTTGGATTCTTCTACTGTCACAGCTTTAGCGAAAAATGAAGTATCAAATTTAACTGCTCTAACCTTCCATTATGGCCAATCTCACTCCAAGGAAATAGATTGCGCAAAAGCAATATCAAAATCATTGAAGGTGGAACATACCCTTTTGGATATATCCTTCATTGAAAAAATATCTTGGTACTCAGCTCTAACAAATCCAGAAAAATTTCCTATACCGACCAATTCAGAAAAAAATCAAATTGGTTTCAATATCCCTATCACTTACGTCCCTCTAAGAAACACCATTTTCATCTCATTGGCTGCATCTTTGCTCGAAAGTAATATATTAAATTCTATTGAAATAAACGGGGCTAATCCGGATGATGTCGAAGCGATTATATATATGGCTCCCAATTTCATAGATTACAGTGGCTACCCAGATTGTAGACCTGAATTTTATGAGCAAATTTCTAAAGCAATAAATCAAGGAAGCAAAATTTATACAGAATACGGAATTCCTTTCAATATTAAGACTCCTATAATCGATTTTACAAAAGCAGATATCGCCAAGTTAGCATACAAGCTTTCAGTTCCACTCGAAAAAACTTGGAGTTGCTATCGAGGGACTGACAAACCATGTCAAGAATGTGACAGTTGTATTCTTCGAGCGAAAGGATTCAAAGAAGCAAATCTGATTGACCCTTTATGCGAATAAAATCTGGATAGGATTCAAATAAACATGAGTGGAAATCGCCTTATCCCACCTGGAACTCAATAAATCAAATATTTTCGTTAAATTATTGAGTAGTAAAGCATCCTCCGGGAAGACAAATTTATGTTAGGATCATGAACCCAGTATTACGCCAAGTAGCCTAATTAAGGAGTATAAAATGACAAATTATGCAAGATTCAAAGCTAATGGAGAAATTTCATATGGAGTCGTAGAGGGTGACGCAATTACAAAAATCAGCGGATCACCATTTCAGAGCTATGATTCCACAAATGAATCATACTCATTATCTGATGTTAAACTCCTTTCACCTACAAACCCAAGGAAAGTAGTTGCCATCGGGCTTAATTATAAGAGTCACCTTGGAGGAAAACCTGGCCCGGCCGCTCCAGAACCATTTCTAAAGGCCTCCACATCTGTAATTGGTAACGGAGATGAAATAGTCATACCTAAGGCTGCAATTGAGGAAAAGGTAAAAATACAGCCTGAAGCCGAATTAGCCGTTGTTATAGGAAAGGAATGCAAGGGCGCCAACCAAGGAAACGCCTTAGATTACGTCTTTGCATACACTTGCGGAAATGACGTATCCGCTCGAGACTGGCAGCAAAATGATCTTCAATGGACTAGAGCAAAATCATCGGATACCTTTGCTCCAATCGGGCCATGGATGACCACAGACTTAGACCCTACTAACTTACAAGTTATTTGTAGAGTAAATGGGGATGAAAAGCAAAATCAGAACACATCTGACTTATTACATCCACTCGTTAAAATTATTGAATATGTCAGCGCAGTTATTACATTAAATCAAGGAGACGTTATCATGACTGGCACGCCGGGTACACCAGGGGATATATTCCCAGGGGATACCGTTGAAGTTGAAGTCAGTGGCATTGGAACATTGACCAACCCAGTAATAGCTCAAAATTAAAACTTGTTGGCATGCTTTTATAAATATTTCGGATATGTTTATAAAAGCATGCCTCCTTATATAAGTGCACTGATTCTCATAAACAACAACTCGCTACCATCACCTAAAGTCCAATAATAAACAATGTAAACACCAGCCAAAACCATCGCGGTACTACCCACCAAATTGACATACTCTGTTAATTTATTAACCAACACCGAAACAGTTTCCTCAAAGAAAAGCGTTGTTATAGTCACAAACGTCATTACAATTCCCATACCCAAGCTGTATGCAAAAGTTCCAACAATAATATTTGAAAAGTCCCTCAAAGAAACACCGGTACCAACAACTAACCCAACTGCCGCCAAAAAAATAGGTAGTGCACAACTCAGCGAAGCTATTGCATAAGCGATTCCAAAATAAAATGTATCAAGGTGTCTATTTCTTGACCTAATATTCATCGTAGTGAGAATCGGGATTTCGAGACTACGTCTACTGATTAATAAAAGCATCCCCAAGCACACAATCAGAATACCAACTGCTAAACCCATAAATGGTAGAACGCTACCTATGAATTGGCCACCCAGAGAAAAAACGACTCCGACTACACCAAATACACACACAAACCCTATCGTAACCGCTCCACCCAGCAACAAGCCTTTTAGCAATATCAAAAAAATATTATCGGATTCAGTTGATGAACCTAACTGAAACCCAACATATGCAGGAAACATCGCCGCCCCACAGGGATTAAATGCGGCAACCATGCCGGCACTTAAAGCGAACAGCAAAGAAACATCCATTAGATTCTAATCTTGGGCGTTATCCTTTCTAAATTCATCCCCATAATCTTCTCAATTTCCGTCTTATGGAGAACATTATATCTTTAGGAATTAGAAACAGATAAATATATCCAATACCGATAAAAGTAAGACCTAAAATCCATAAAATCTGAACCTTAAACAAAACAAACAAAAGAAAAGAAGCAACTGACAATAAAAGTAAGGCAGTCAAAGTAGAAAACTTATTTGACATTTTTACAGAGCTATAGAAATTATGAATTTCTTCTCCCAGTGACAACTGGTCTAAAGAAAAATCGGCAGGAGCTTCAGGTAGTTCCTTTGAATCTTGAAGGATATTCTCAATTTCTTCTTCATATTTTTCAGGCATAATACTTCAAGTTTGTTTACAAATATGGTTGACAAAAATATGTGTAATAAAGACAAATTCTATTATAGACCCTCTCCATTAAACAACTGAAGATCAGTACCCATCTCGAAACCGATACGTCCATGCGAAATAGCAAACTGTTATAATGTCTGGGCACTTTTTGTTATCAGCCACTCAGGAGAGTCAAGTGAAAATAGTCCAAGATGATGTCGTAGAGAGACAAACAAAGCTACACATAGAACTCGAGGACGAAGATCTTGAACCTTACCTAGATCGAGCCTACAAAAGAGTAGTCCAAAGAGTAAATATTCCGGGATTTAGAAAAGGGAAGGCCCCTCGTTCTATTGTAGAGCAAATGTTTGGTAGAGAATCGCTAATTAATGACTCTCTAGATTCGATGTTGCCTGAACTAACAGGTAAAGCAATTGACGATCAGCAACTAGACGCGGTGGGAATGCCCAGCATAGAGTTAGAAGAGCTTACTCCATTACAATTTAGCGCTATTGTCCCATTACAGCCCGAAGTTGACCTCGGAGCCTACACGAGTATAAGAGTCGAGAAAGAATTGCCGACCTTGGATGATGACGCCGTAAACCAAAGAATAGAACAACTAAGACTAAGTGTTGCTTCCTGGGAACCTGCTGACAGACCTGTGGAAATGGGTGACATGGTCTCCGCCCAAATACAAGGCGAAATTGACGGCAAAACAACTTTCGATGAAAAAGATGCTGTATATCTAGTGAATGAAGAAATAGCGCGACCTTTTCCTGGATTTTCTGAAAAACTGGTTGGCTTATCAGTGAATAATCCAGAGGAGTTTGATTTAGATATTCCTGAAGATTTTCCTGACCCGAACTTAGCGGGTAAAACCAGTACATTTAAGGTGATCATCTCAGATGTTAAATCTCGAGTGCTACCTGAACTTGATGATGAATTCGCCCAAAGTATCGGAGAAGGTTATGAAGACTTGGAAGATTTAAAGTCCCAGATAACTGAAAGTATGCAAAGTGAAGCTGAAACAGAGTCCACTCGAACCTATAGAGATTCACTAATAGAAGCATTAGTTGAGACCGCAACCCTTGAAATACCCCCACTACTTTTGAAAAACGAATCAGATCATATGATTCAAGAGCAAGAGCGCATGGTAAGTCAGGCCAACATGGTACTAGACGATTACCTTCAGTCGATAGGGAAGACTAGAGAAGAACTAGAAGAAGAATCCATTAAAGAGGCTGAAACTCGTCTCACTAGGTCATTCGTATTATCAAAACTTGCAGAAACCGAAGAGATTGAAGTCACAGATGCCGATGTGGAAGAGAAAATCAAAGAAATGTTCGCAAATGCTGAACAAGAATTCCCAGAGTCAAGTCAGAGTGAAGAAATGAAAAATTACCTGAAAAGTAACTTGAGGATGGAAAAGACTATGGAAAGACTTGAAAGTATAGCCTCTGGAACTAATGAAACTGAAGAAGTAATTGATGAAAAAGAAGGAGAAGCAGATGCTTCATAGCCCAGAAAATATAATCCCATATGTAGTTGAAAGAGACCCAAGAGGCGAACGCACGTACGATATATATTCTCTGCTACTCAAAGAACGTATCGTCTTTCTAGGCACAGGAATAAATGACCAAGTGGCAAACGCAATAATTGCACAACTTTTATTTCTAGACAGAGAAGATCCAGAAAAGGACATTAACCTTTACATCAATTCTCCAGGAGGGGTAATAACAGCTGGTCTTGCAATCTATGACACTATGCAATTAATCAGACCGCAAGTTTCAACAATATGCGTCGGAATGGCTGCGAGTATGGGCACAGTTCTATTGTGCGGAGGTGCTAGCGGCAAAAGATTTGCTTTACCCAATTCCACAATCCATATGCATCAAGCGCTCGGAGGAGCTCAAGGTCAAGCCTCAGATATAGAAATTGCCGCAAGAGAAATATTGAGAATGCAAGATAAGATCAGGAATATCATGGCTATACATACTGGACAGCCTTACGAAAAGATAGCTCGGGATAGTGATCGTGATTATTACATGAGTTCTGAACAGGCTCAAGAGTACGGCTTAATTGATGTTGTGATGGCATCCCCTTCCTCTGACTAAATAACATAAGGAAACTAATCGTTGAGTACCCCACACGACACTGACTATACATGTTCTTTTTGTAACAAACCGCAAAATCAGGTTCGAAGATTGATCGCTGGACGTGACCGGGTATTTATATGCGACGAATGTGTAGTTTTATGTGATCAAATAATCTCAGAAGACAGGGCTGAAACAGCAACCTTAATTGAAAATCCTTTAAAAGATGGAATTACTCCAAAATACATATATTCGAAATTAGAAGAATATGTGATTGGGCAAGACTTCGCAAAAAAATCACTGAGCGTAGCAGTCTACAATCATTACAAAAAAGTCTGGTCTAACAGCCAAAATAAAGACAGTGATGTGGAACTACAAAAATCAAACATACTTATGTATGGACCTTCCGGCTCTGGTAAAACCTACCTTGCTCAAACACTAGCAAAAATCCTAAATGTTCCGTTTGCAATTGCCGATGCAACATCTTTGACCGAAGCAGGATATGTTGGAGAGGACGTAGAAAACATACTTCTAGGATTAATTCAAGCGGCTGATTATGACATCTCAAAAGCGGAACAAGGAATAATATATATAGATGAGATTGACAAAGTTTCAAGAAAAAACCCTAACCCATCCATAACTAGAGATGTTTCAGGGGAAGGCGTGCAACAAGCGTTGCTAAAAATAATAGAGGGCTGTACAGCAAACGTCCCTCCTCAGGGAGGCCGGAAACACCCTCATCAGGAATTTGTTCAAATCAAAACTGACAACATATTATTTATAGTCGGGGGAGCATTTGAGGGGATGGATGAGATAATTAACAGAAGATCAACACAAAACAGTCATACTTTTGGGTTCAATAAATTTTCTGGGGATAATGACAATCAACCAGACGATAAACTGGTTACCACCGATGATTTAATGCAATACGGATTTATACCCGAATTTGTTGGTCGGTTACCGGTATTAGTCACTCTTAACGATCTTACTCGAGAAGAATTGATTGAAATAATGACCAAACCGAAAAATGCATTCGTGAAACAATACCAATCACTTTTTGAAATGGACAATGTCACCCTTCAATTCACCGACCAATCCCTCGAAGCAGCCGCGGACAAAGCCATTCAACAACAAACCGGGGCCAGAGGACTAAGGTCAATCATAGAATCAACACTACTAGACGTGATGTATGAATTACCTAGTATGAGAGAGGCAACAACATGTGTAGTATCAGAAGACGCGGTACTAGGGGACGAACCAGTCCAAGTTACTAAGGAAAGTGGTGAGTTAATCCAATTACCGGTATTTAAAAAACGATCTGCTTAAAATAAGCCACTACCTTTATTTCATCGACAATATTTCAGTCCTCACTTGTCAACTGAATTCGCAATTCTTCCAATTGTGACTGTTCTATCTCTGAAGGGGCACCGAACATAGGGTCCATCTGACTTTGAGTCTTGGGAAATGCTATTACGTCTCTGATCGTATCGCGTCCAAGCAATACCATAACAAGTCTATCTATTCCTGGAGCTATACCGCCATGAGGAGGAGCTCCATATTCAAAAGCGTCCAACAATTGACTAAATCTTTCCGTGACCTCTTCTACAGAGTAACCCAACACAGAAAATATTTTCTGTTGTAGGTCT
>CEOQ01097385.1_pt1 | contig 14908 bp, 16 predicted proteins | sample 361351 | NCBI WGS metagenome assembly CEOQ01 (sample SAMEA2619907, study PRJEB7988) | marine metagenome | biome: marine biome (ENVO:00000447); feature: deep chlorophyll maximum layer (ENVO:xxxxxxxx); material: "saline water (ENVO:00002010), including plankton (ENVO:xxxxxxxx)" | depth 60 m | reverse complement strand
GGAGATTAGGATTAAGACTTTAGTTCAGGGTGCTCCTCTAATAATTGTTTTCTAAAAGCAGTTGCATCTGGGTGTTTGGGAATCAACTCAAGTGCGTATTCACAATTCTCTAAAGCTTTCTCGTAGTTGTCCAAATAATAGTAAGCAAAGCCCCTGCCTAGATAAGCATCAGCATAGTCTGGGGCCAACTCTATTGCTTTAGTGAAATCATCTATGACTTTGTCATATTGTTCTAAAAGCAAGTAAGCTGAACCCCTATAGAAATAAGCATCAGAATAGTCTGGATTCAACTCTATAACATTGGTGTAATCATCTATGACACTTTCGTATTGTCCTAAAATCAAATAAACTGGTGCCCTATAGTAATAAGCATCAGAATAGTCTGGAGCCAACTCTATTGCTTTAGTGAAATCATCTATGACTTTGTCATATTGTTCTATTGCACCGTAAGCAAAACCCCTGCCAAGATAAGCGTTAGCGTTGTCTGGCTTCAACTCTATTCCTTTGGTGTAATCACCTATGACTTTGTCATATTGTCCTAATTGACCGTAAGTATTACCCCTGTTGAAATAAGTGTCAGAATAGTCTGGATCCAACTGTATTGCTTTAGTGTAATCATCTATGGCTTTTTCATATTGTCCTAATCCATCGTAAGCGCTGGCCCTGTTGATATAAGCGTCAAAATAATCTGCTTTCATCTCGATAGCTTTAGTGTAACTAGCAATTGCATTTTGGTAATCACCAGATGCACTAAAATCAAATCCTTGTTGAAAATGTTCCATAGCAAATTCTTCATCCACACTAGCTTCAACGGGAGTACTTATTAATTGTTCGTCAACTCTGGCTTCAACAGTAGCTTCTAGATTTGGTTGTTTAGAATCGGAACTACTACCACACCCAAGTAGGAACATTACAGCCAAAGTAGTTACCAAGAAGAACATATTTCTAATTCGCATATTACTCATAGGAAAACTCTTTTGAGAGATTATATCAATCAAACGAATATTGGCAAATTAAAACCCATCGCTTTGCCCATCCCTTTGAAATATGACAATAGCTTAAATGTAGCGATGTTATGTAAGGTTACAGATACGAAATATAGCTTGGTTTACGTCAAAACTTTGCTATACTCCGAATAACAAATTTAAAATTTGAAAATCTAAGATTCAGGGGCCATACATGTCAAACGTACAAAGATCGGTTCTAGATGAATTATGTAGGTTCAGTTCAGCAACAATATTTAATGCAGTGGTTGAGGCAATGGGTGGCACACAGGGAGGTATTGAACTATCTGACAAAGGTGGTCAGCCAATCTGCTATACAGACCAAACATTACAATATATGCTTCCGGAATTTGGAACAGTAGCTGGTTATGCCGTTACAATGGAACTTACACCCATGGATCCTGCTGCTGTACGAAACCCATGGGAAGAATATTATGGACTTTTGAATAAAACAGAAGGACCAATAATGGCCTTCATTAAAGACGTTGATAAACAACCTGGCCGTGGTGCTTCCTTTGGAGACAATATGGCTAATGTTTTGAAAAAATTGGATGTTGCGGGAGTGATAATAGAAGGAACCGTAAGAGATCTCAATGGGATAAAAGAGGCAGGATTGCCTATATGGGGTACAGGAAGAGTCCCAGGACATGGGGTATTCAGCCTTACGAGTGTAAACAAGGTCATTGAAGTAGCCGGATTAAAAGTCACACCCGGAGAAATAGCTATAGCTGATGAAGAAGGATGTAGTCTTATACCAGGCAATATAAGTCCTGAATTAATTTTGAAACATGCAGAAAGTATTACTCAAAGAGAAACTGAATTCCAAAATAAAGTAAAAAAGCCAAATTTCAACCTAAATGATTATTACAAAATAATACATTAAAACAAAATAATATGGAGAACAAATGCCAAAAGTAACAATAGCCAGTAACAGTAAATTCGACAAAAATGCTCCGTGTATAGACTTACTCAAACAAAATGGATTTGAGGTTAGCTTGACTTCAAATGATGCATTTTCCCAAGGGCTAACCGGAGACGATGACGTAATTAAAAAATTGAACGACTCTGACGCAGTTATAGCTTACGGTGAATACTACACATGTAAGGTACTAGATAATTTACCTAAGTTGAAAGTGATTGCCAGACTTGGCGTTGGATTTGACAAAATAGATATGGAAAGTGCAACTCGAAACAGTGTGGCAGTGACGATAACTCCAAACGGTAATCACCAATCTGTAGCAGAACACGCAATCACATTAATGATGTCTTTAGCAAAAAGTATAGTCAAAAAAGATACCTTATTAAGGAACGGAGAATGGAACGGGGATAACAATAAACCGATTCGAGGGCAAACTTTAGGAATAGTAGGGCTAGGACGAATCGGAAAAAGTTTAGCCACAAGGGCACGAGGTATGGAAATGAATATTATTGCCTCAGAACCTTATCCTGACATGCAATTTGTAAAGGAAAATAACATAAAGCTAGTGGAGCTTGATAATCTACTTTCAAATTCAGATTTTGTAAGTATACATAGCCCTCTAAATGAAGAAACAAAAGGAATGTTCAATAAAGAGAAATTATCGTTAATGAAAAAATCCGCATATCTTGTGAACACAGCAAGAGGCGGGTTAATAGTTGAAAAAGACATAATTGATATTCTACAAAACAATATCATAGCTGGGGCAGGGTTGGATGTATTTGAAGAAGAACCAACAAGCCATCAAAACCCTTTATTGAAATTAGACAACGTTATAGTTTCACCTCACATGGCTGGTAACGACATCCAATCACAAATTGATATGGGCAACGAAGCGGCTCAATCTATAATAGACTTACATAACGGTCAATGGCCTGAAGGTTCTATAGTCAATAAAGAGGTAAAGAACACTTGGAATTGGTAAAAATCTAAATTAAGGAATTTATATATGGCAAATGAAAATCTTCGATTTCTGGTTGTTATGGCACATCCACATGATTTTACTCACGTTGCAGGAACATGTGGTATACATGCGAAAATGGGTGATTCGATAACGTGGGTATCTATGACTTCTGGTAGAATGACGCATAATGAAAAACTAGCTGACGAACTACAAAAACCTATCGCACAACAAGATAAATCGATCGTCGAGCAAACACCAGAAAGCTATGCTGCTGAAAAAGCAGCAGAACTTAAAGACGTCGCAGCACAATTTGGGGTAAGTGAGGTAGAAATTCTAGAATTTACAGATAAACCATTTGTAGTTGAAAGGCAACCGCAATCAATAGAGGTTATAAGGGAATTAATCCTCAAAACCAGGCCTCATATTATTTTGACACAAAGCCCTTATATAAGTGGTCCTCACGGCTTGGTTCCCTCAACTAACAATGACCACACAGAAACTGCTGTCGCTGTGATGGAAGCTAAACTACTAGCCCAATTACCAAGATATGGGCAAAAGATTGCCCCCTACACAGTACCAGCAACTTTCTTTCCTGGTGTTTATTTCGACCACACTCAATGGGATTTTGCAGTAGATGTTTCTGAATTTTTCGAAAATAGAGTCACTGCTGAAGCCATGTATAAATCTCAAGGTCATGATGAACAATACGCTAGAAGAAGAGTTGGACTAAAATTAGGATCTGATGGCGTCACAGCAGGCGTACCCTACGCCGAAGGGTTCGTTCAGGAAAAATTTCAAACTGTTCCTCATATTCAATTATCCGATTACACTCTTAAAAAAGGAACAGAAAGTCGTAAGGATCAAATAAACAACATTGCCGGACAACCTAAAACATGAGAAGTGGAAAATGAAAAAAGCGTTGGTTATAGTCTGGATAGGAGTAGGAATTGCTATTGTTGCATTTTGGATATCCTATTGGTAGTTATCATTGATTTTAAAAGTAAGGATTTAGTATGACAGATACAGAAATATGTTTTTTACCAGCAGTAAGGATAGTAGAACTTATAAAAAGTAAACAATTATCCTGTCGCGAATTAATGGAAATACAATTAAAGCAAATTGAAAAAGTAAATCCTAAAGTAAATGCTATTGTTACATTACTGCAGGAAAAAGGTCTCAAAGATGCTGAAGCAGCAGATAACTTACTCGTTTCAGGAAAACCTATAGGACCATTGCACGGCTTACCAGTAACCCATAAAGACCTTTTCCTTACCAAAGGGATAAAAACAACGTTTGCATCTCCATTATTCAGTGACTTCGTTCCAAATGAAAATTCTTTAATCATCGAAAGGATGCAAGCAGCTGGCATAATAACTATAGGTAAAAATAACACTCCTGAATTCGGTGCTGGTTCCCAAACATATAATGAAGTTTTTGGTGCAACCCTAAACCCATATGATACTACTAAAACATGTGGTGGCAGTAGCGGTGGCGCTGCAGTGGCGCTTGCATGTGGAATGCAACATATATCAGATGGAAGTGATACAGGCGGTTCCCTAAGAAACCCAGCAAATTTTTGTAACGTAGTAGGCTTTAGGCCATCACCCGGAAGAGTTCCAGTATGGCCAAGTGAGATGGGTTGGGATCCAATATCTGTTCATGGACCGATGGCTCGAACCGTCCAAGATACTGCTTTACTTTTGAGCGTGATATCTGGTCCAGACCCAAGAGTACCAAACTCGATTTCAGAATCTGGAACTTTATTTTCACAGTCACTTCAAAAAGATTTCAAAGGAACAAAAATAGCATGGAGCAATAATCTTGGAGGATTACCTGTAGATCCCATAGTGAATTCAGTACTAAATGAACAAAGAAAAACTTTGGAGAATTTAGGTTGTACTGTAATTGAGGATGAACCTGATTTCACAAATGCTGATAAAGCATTCAAAATATGGAGAGGCTGGGCAAGAGAAATAGGACAAGGTGAATTATTAAAAAACCATAGAAAAGATCTAAAGGAAACTCTTGCATGGGATATAGAACAAGGAGTTACTTTATCTGGACCTGACGTTGGATGGGCGGAAGCAGAAAGAATGGCTTTGTTTCAAAGAATGCACTCTTTTTTTAAAGAGTATGATTATTTTATCTGCCCAGTTTCACAAGTACCTCCATTTGATATTGCAACAAAATATATAACTGAAATCCAAAATGAAAAAATGGAGACCTTCATTGATTGGATGAAATCGTGCTACTACATAACGTTGACTGGCTCACCATCAATATCGGTACCAGCTGGATTTACTCCATCTGGCCTACCAATAGGAATGCAAATAGTAGGCAAATATAGGGATGATTTTGGCGTCTTACAATTAGCACATGCTTTTGAACAAGTAACAGAATTCTGGAAAACAAGGCCCGAAGTAACCCAACTGAAATAACCATTGATTCACAATACTCGTAAATCTATATTCAAAATATGTGAAAGGAACCACATGTGATTTCTTTGCAAATCTTGTGCTCAGGTACTCCAACTCCCAGCGAAATACGTTGGGGTTCAGCTTACGCTTTAAAAATGGACGATGAATGGTTTATGTTTGATTGTGGACCTGCTGCAACATATAAATTAATTAAGTCTGGAATAAGTCCATTGGACGTATCTCATCTTTTTTTCACTCATCATCATTCTGACCATGATGCTGATTACGCCTGTTTCTTGTTGAGCCGATTCGATATGTCCATCGGGAATGAACCTAATTTAAAGGTATATGGTCCTCCACCTACACAGCTATTAACTGAAAAACTTATCGGGGAAAAAGAAGGGGCATATTGGCACGATTTTGTTGCAAGAACAAATCACCCGCTAAGTTTATGGGCATACCAAAACCGTGGAGGTAATCTACCTAGGAAAATACCAAAAGTTCACGCTAAAGATATTCAGCCAAAAGAACTAATAACCGGACCAGATTGGACAATAGAGTGCTCAAGGGTTGAGCACGTACAACCTTATTTAGATTCATTAGCCTATAGAGTCAATACAGAAAAAGGTAGCATAGTTTTCTCTGGAGATACTCGTCCATGCCAATCTTTAGTCGATTTGTCTAAAGGATGCGATGTGCTAGTAATGGAATGTATAAGATTAGAAAAAGAAATGGCTGGTAATTCAACAGAATTATCTGAATCAAGTGCGCTAGCTGCAGGACAAATAGCAAAAGAAGCCGGTGTTAAGATGCTGATTCTTACGCACCAAGCACATTATCTCGATACATCAAAAAATGAGGTCATCGAAGAAGTCCAAATAAATTACAAAGGACGAATCGAATGGGCTAATGAGACAACCCTGATAAATTACTGATCCCTAGACCAAATAAAAATATGTTCATCCCTCATGCACAGTCAAATTTAAGGAAGCAGAATTTATGCAATACCTTAAGCCGGTGGGGTGTGGTCCATCTGGAAATACGTGACCCAGATGTGCACCGCAATTACTACAGGTAACTTCTATCCTACGCATACCATGAGATAAATCTTCTTCTTCTGCAACTCCATCAGAATCAATAGGTTGCCAAAAACTCGGCCATCCACAACCGGAGTCGTACTTCGTTTCAGAAGAAAACAAATTCTGTTCACAACATATACACACATAAACACCAGGGTCTTTCGTATCATAGTATTTACCCGTAAATGGTCTTTCAGTCGCTTTTAATCTGGTTACTTGATATTGCTCAGGAGTTAATTTTTTCCTATAGTCTGCATCATTCATGATTTATCCTTATACTATGTCTTCTGCAAATCTCTTAAAGATTTGTCTAATATTGTACTAAATTTTTCAACAGTACCGTTACCTTGATCTATCATTTCATAATCGATTAAAATCCATAATTCACACCCATGTCCGCAATAATACAAAGGGTATTTCCTTTCGCATAGGCATCTCAGATGATTGTTCATTAATATGAAGTAATTCAAAATAAATATTTAATGAACTTATAAACTTTATTTACTCATTAATCCTGAATGAGTACCATATCAAAGTGAACAATTACCTTTGAAAACCAATTCGCGAAAAACATAATCTATTTATCCAATTAGTCCACCATTAGCTCGATAATACCAAAAATCTTCATTACAGATTACAACCAGATTGCTTATTATAGAAAGCAAATAATCAAATTGAAAAGTTACTACAATACAAACAATATATCCATCCTTATTTTTTGTAACAGGAGTTAAAATGAGTACCATAGTTGGAGAAGGAAAGTTCAGATATGAAGCTTTAGATTCTTGGCCAAATATACCAGAAGGTATCAACCTTATAGAAACTCCAGGAATTGGTATAAATTCTCAAGATGATATATATATATTCTGCCGTAATACTGAACATCCAATAATGGTATTTGATAATCTGGGCCATTTCCAAAAAAGTTTTGGTAAGGGCATTTTTAGCGATAGAACTCATGGGATGCTTATTGGACCTGACGACAGTATCTACTGCGTAGACGACGGAATTCACACAATAACGAAATTTTCTCCTAAAGGTAAACTTGTTATGACTATAGGTAAACCAGGTGTTCATTCAACAAAATGGTCTGGTAAACCATTCAATAGACCAACACATGCAGCTGTATCAAAAAATACTGGAGATATATTCATCACTGACGGCTATGGAAATTTCAGCGTTCATAAATATTCGAGTAGCGGGGATTATATAAAATCTTGGGGAGAACCTGGGATAGATGCAGGGCAATTTCTAAGACCTCACAATATTGCAGTAGATGAATCTGACAGGGTAATAGTAGCTGATAGGGAAGCGCACAGAGTACAGATTTTTGATTCAGAAGGCAATTTGTTAGACATGTGGAACAATATCTACATGCCCAATGGTCTTACAATAGGTCCTGATAAAAATATATACATAGGTGAGCTATGCGGAGAATCTCCAACAGACTCGAATCCAATCCCTCCCGGTCTTGGCCATAGGATTAGTATTTTAAACCCTAAAGGCGAACTTTTGTGTAGATTTGGACATCCCGAAGAAGGTGAAGAACCAGGTAAATTCATAGCTCCACACGGAATAGGCGTAGATTCTAATGGAGACATCTATGTAGGTGAGGTATCTTATACCATACGTGGAAGTAAATTAGACCCTCCAAGAGAGCTAAGAAGCTTGAGTAAGCTTAAAAAAATACACTGACTTTATTCGTCTAGCTGTCTTCCCATTTAGGTATTAAAAGTTTATTAGTTGATTCAAGAAAAAATATACTTGCCATACCTGCAAAGCTCGATAATATTGATATTATAAACGCTATATTATAATTTCCATAGATATCATAAAAAATACCGCCAACCCAACCACCTAGAGCCATACCTAAACCAGCCCACAACATTTGAGTACCATGGGGAGCAGCAGATGGAGCAAAACCATAATATTGACGCATCAAAATAGGGAATCCAGCAGATTCACCTCCTAAACCAAAGCCAAAAAACAAAGCAAATCCATAAAACATCAATGGATCACTAACTCCAAACAACATTAACACAGGAATTCCTTGCAAAAAATAAAAACACCCCATAACAAATTTAGTCCCATATTTTTCACATAACATAGGAGTAACCAATCTTGAAAGTACACTCGTGCCAGACATCAGGGTAATTAAACTGGATGCCTGTAGTACACTCATATTGTTTTGGATAGCAAGAGGTATGATATAAACTAAAATTACAGAATGGCCTACACAACCTAAAAAGTGTATCGAACTCATGTTCCAATAAGCGCTGGTTTTCCGCATATAACCATTGAATTTTGTTAGAAGTTCTGAATCTGGTTTGGTTTTATCAATATTCTTATCACCAGGCAACGTACCATATGCTTCAATCCCCATATCAGAAGGACGGTTTCGGAATAACGCTATAAGTATAAGCATTATTAATGCTGTACCAAATGCAAGTATTGCAAACGCAGATTTCCACTCAAATGCACCGACCAAAAACCCTATCAACGGTGTTGCTAAAGCTGGACCTAACCCCCAAGACCCCATAATCAATCCTATACCAAGTCCCAAATGCCTGCGAAACCACACCATAGCAGAAGGTATTAAGGGAATCAAAATTATCGCTTGGGCTATACCCATTAATCCACCCACATATACATAAAATTCCAAAGGAGTTCTTATGTATCCTATAGCCAATATCCCAACAAATAACATTATAGTTCCAATCATCATAGATTTTCTGGCACCTATTCGATTTGAAATCCAAGCAGCTACAGGTGAAAATAAAGCGGTTACCACGTTCGAGATAGCATAGGCTAAAGTTATTGTTCCCTGATCCCAATTAAAGTTAATTTCAATTGGATTAATAAGTACACCAAATGCCATACGAATAGAAGAACCCACCATATTAGCAAGTACAACAACAACAACTATCACCCATGTATAATGCGGGTAAAAAACGGGTGACCTATTAGAACCAAATCCACTTTCTGGTTTATTAACTATCTAGAAGCTCCTAAAACACATAATCACTCAATCTCAATTAAAATGGCAGTGAGCAATCAGGTCTTTACATGTCAATATGAAATCAACAATCTATTTTCAACTATATCGCAATGTATAATTTGCAAACAACTATTATATTTGATTCAAAGCATTTTCTATTTCCGATTTGGAGGCAAATGCTTCAAATCTATATTCAATTTCTCCTTTCTCGCTGATGATAAATGTCCACAGGCTTGTAGGTAACCTCCACTGTTTCACCACATCAGAGATTTTCGCACCTTCGAAGTTTAATTGAACCTGTTCTGGATCATCATAAATTTCAACATGAATAAACGCGTACTCTTCTTTATATTTTGCTTTTAGAGAACGTATTACCTCTAACTGTGGCCCGCAAACAGCATTTGTACAGAAAGCAGGACTAGAAAATACCAATATAAAAGGTTTTCCTTGAGTGATAACCTCAGATATTGTCATCTTGTAAAACTCAGGATCATAAAAGCTACCTGTAGTTAGTTCAGCAAATGAATCTACATCATCAAGTGTTTTATTGATACTTTTTATAGCTGGTTGACCTTTGACTGGAGCAATAAATTGATTCTTCACATCAAATCCGATTTGCACCAATTCTTCAAGATTATTTGCAGAAAATTTCACTTCTAGCTTCCAAAAACCGGACTTATCAAAATTTAATTCAGTAACATATAAACCTCTTTCCGGTATTGGCCATTCATTAAACTCAGCATTTGTAATTTGATTAACCTGATTTTCAAATACAGTTTTAACTTGAACATATGGCACGTCAAGTAACCCATCTTGGGAAACAATTGCGAATGTAAATCGATTTGCTCCGATTGCTAAATCAGATGTGCCAAGTATTATATAAAATCCATTTGGTGATATCGGGCCAGTTATTAATGAATCATTTAATTTCAGTTCTTTTTCGGATTTAAATACATCAATCATTTGGCAGGAAAATAAAAATACAGTACAAATACTTAATCGTAGCAACTTGGATGAGATTCCAGATCTACTGCAATTCAACATAGTCAGTAGAAGGGCTAAATGTAAATGCAAAAACCTCAAACTCTTGAGAATTAGCACTTATTTGAAGTTTGTGGCAATCAAAATGGGATGTTTTGGATTGAAAAATGTTAAACATCTTATCCTCATTTACCTGAATATAAGTATTACCATCCTCACCTATAAACAAATCATCTCCCAAATCAACTTCATCTATCGGCATACCATCTAGAGTAACCTTTATTAAATAAGGATCTTGATTATTACCTTTACCAACAACAACATTAGCAGTAGATGCACAAAATTTCAAAGAAATATTGTCTTCGAAGTTCAATGTCTCTCTACCATGTATTAAACTTTCATTTTTACTTTTCCACCTACCTGTAATATAAAGGAAATTATTGATTAATTCTGAATCGTGTGTGTAATCAACAATTGTCCCTAAAGGATTGTCGTAATAATTTCTCTGGACTATGTATGGTTGATTCAATACATTTTCAAAATCATCCATCCTATTGAAAACAAGTTCAGAATCATCACCTTCAAATGATTCATCAGAATTATTATTCATCCATTTCAAATTACGTACCTTTAAACTGTTTCTATTGTATCCAGCGTACAATTCTCTTGTTAAATTATTTTCTGGCCCCGTTATTTTGAAGAAACTAGTACTGATAACTTCTGAAGTTTGAACTAAAGGTATGTCAGATAAATCTGCTCCCGCTTCTATCAACAATTCCTGTATTTGTTGCTCAGTTTCTGAATAATAACCTTCGCCAAAATGTGAGTATCTTAATTTACCACGAGCATCTATTAAATATTTAGCAGGCCAGTATCTATTTGAAAAGGCATCCCAAGTACCTCGTTTATTATCCACTGCGATAGGATATTTTAATCCGTGAAATTCAGCGGAGGTTTTTATATTTTCGATCTTCTTCTCAAATTCGAACTCCGGTGAATGTACACCCAACACCACCAATCCATACGGTTCATATTTTTGATGCCATTTTTTTATATAAGGGTATGTACGGATACAGTTCACACATGTATATGTATAAAAATCGATTAGTATTACTTTTCCTTTTTTACTTTTTAATGTAAATCCATCTGAATTAACCCAATGAGTGATATTAGATAATTCTGGCGCATTAAAATATACTCCATCATCTGAATTTTGGATTATGTTGGAACAAGAAATACTCAATGCCAGGCTTAACAAAAATCCAAATAATACGTATTTCAATTGATTCCACCATTATCGAATTTATATTTCATATTAGAACTACAATCACATCACGGGTTTAAGTTATAATCGATTCAATTTAATCGTACCAATTTACGGAAATGAGTTTATTATTTAATCCAATAAAAATTCGGTCAATAATCATTAAAAACAGAATATTCGTCTCTCCAATGTGCCAATATTCTTCAGAAACAAAAGATGGGGTGCCTAATGAATGGCACCTAGTCCATCTTGGTACTAGAGCCATAGGTGGAGCAGGCTTGGTTATGGCAGAAGCCACATCGGTCACACCCGAAGGGCGTATTTCACCATACGACTTAGGACTATGGAACTCAAAACAAGCGGATTCATTCCAGCCTATTGTAGAATTCATTGAGAAATATAATTCAATACCTTCGATCCAATTAGCTCATGCCGGAAGAAAAGCATCTAGAAATAAACCTTGGTTAGGAAGCAATAGATTAAATATTGAAGAAGATGGTTGGGATACAGTGGCACCAAGTTCTATACCTTATGATAACAACTGGCAAACACCAGAAGAATTAACAAAAGAAGCTATTGCAAACTTGATATCTGCATTTTCGAAATCTGCAAAATACGCAGCGGATATTGGGTTCAAATGCATAGAGCTTCATTTAGCTCATGGATACTTGGCAAATCAATTCCTATCTCCAATTTCCAACAAACGTACAGATGAATACGGAGGGTCATTAAAAAACAGGTCTCGCTTTGTTATTGAAGTTGTTAAAGCAGTTAGGAAAGTAATTCCTGATTCAATACCATTGTTTGCACGAATATCTGTGACAGAACATGTAGAAGGCGGTTGGGACACCACCGATTCCATAGAACTTAGTACAACTTTAAAATCTGAGGGAGTGGACCTTATTGATTGTTCTTCAGGAGGAAATTCTCCTGATCAAAACTTGGAGACATTTCCAGGATACCAAGTCCCACTTGCGTCCCATGTAAAAAAAGGTGCAGATATCTTGACTGGAGCAGTCGGCATGATAAACAAACCCAAACAAGCGGAAAAAATATTGAACGACAACCATTCAGATGTGGTTTTTATTGGCAGAGAACTACTTAGAAACCCATATTGGCCGTTGGATGCCAAATCAGAACTGGACGGCAGTACAATCTGGCCAGGACAATATATTAGAGCAATACAGTAAGATATATTGTCCATGACACAAAAGCGACCCATTAAAATTTTGTTGAATGAGGACTTAAATCACCTATGGCCAACTAAAAGAGATTTAATTGATGAACTGAGCCATGAATTCCCAAATGTAACATTTCAACAAGCATATACTGAAAATGAACAACAACTTCAAATCGTTGATGCAGATGCTACTTTTGGGATACCTGCCAGCAACATATTTACACTAAACAAACAATTGAAATGGGTTCATCACCCTATGTCCGGTTTCGAATTAGAACCCAACCACCCAATAATTCACAGCAAAGTTACTTTAACAAACGCCCCAAACGCACATGTCATACCAATGGCGGAGTATGTTTTTGCTACTATGCTTTCAATCACTCATAGACTCGAAGACCATTTTAAGGACCAAAGATCAAAAACATTAGACTCCACAAAATATCTTAGCAGCGTAAAAGATTTAAATGGCCAGAATTTGGGTATTATAGGGTACGGGGAAGTGGGGAAGGCAATTGCAAAAAGGGCTTACGGTTTCGGAATGAATATTTATGGACTTTCCAGATCATCAACTTCTAGCAAAAGCGATATAGCTACAGTATGGCCATCTAGCCAATTAAACCAACTCCTGAAGTTGTCAGACTGGATTGTTATAGCTGCTCCATTGACCAACGAAACCAGGAACATGATTAATTCTAAGAATATCCAAATAATCCGTAAAAACGCTCATGTTATAGTTTTGTCCAGGCCACATATAATCAACGAAAACGCTCTGATCACAGCTTTATGTAATGGTCAATTGGCTGGAGCTGTATTCGATAATCTGGAAGGAAAATGGCTTGAACCATCGAGTCCACTTTGGGAAATGAAGAATGTGATTATAACTCCCCATACTTCTTCAATGTCGTGGAATTTGGAAAAAGACAGGTTCAATATATATCGCCACAATGTCAACAGTTTTATATGCGGAGATCAATTCATTAGAGTCGCTGATAAATCATTGGGTTATTAGCCGTCTAAAAGCGCAGAATATTTTCAATATTTTGAATCCTACTCAAGATCTTTTCCATTTGTGAATTCAATTTTTCAATTTTTTCGGTTAGATCATTTTCAATATTCAAATTACTTGAGTGTGATAATTTTTCTACAATTTGTTCAACCATTCCCACGTTTTGATTTGTGTTAATGTAAGACCTTTTGAAATTTTCCATTTCCGACTGAATTTGATTCAGTAACACCGTGGATTCTTGACCAGCGCACATCGGCGTTTTATTTTGCAATATCCTATGTTTTTGGCGTCGATGTGTACCAATACCTTGAGCTTTCACCCAAACATTACAGGTATCACAAAGAATCATTTTTGCTGAGGTAACCATTTTAATAGACTATAGTTTTCTTTAGTTATTGTCAATACATTAGCCATAAGCTGATAAAATCTACAATTTTACTCAAATGGCATATCCATACCTAATAACTCGATACCACTATAGTTTTTCTTTAGTTATGCACAATATATCTATTTTTGCAGCAATTTGGCTCAAGAGGCAAAAAAGTCTATAATCATTTATATACTAACGAAAACACAAAAAGGGTCCCCCATGTCAGAAATAAACAAAACTAACCAAAATGATAATCAGTCAGCTTTTGACTCAATATTAAATAAATACACAGACTTATTATTAGAAGTTGATAAGTTAAGAAATGAAAATGCAAATATACATAATTCTCAATCTGGTACGAATAACGATGAATTAAAAAAAGAATCAGTAGAACAATTTTCTTCAAACATATATGTGATTCTAAATCAAATCAAAAGCGAAATAAGCCAAATCAATAAACTGCTTTCCGAAAGTAACGAACCAAAATCATCTACAAAACCTAGAAAAAGAAAAAAGAAATCTAGTAGTAAATCATTAATGGAAAGAATCAAAGCATCGATTGGGTTAACCAAGAATTAATTAAAACATTCGTTTAATTAATTCTTCGCTGCCTTTCGTGTCAATTTAGCTCCTGCAGTAAACCCAACCCTTTTATGTGATGGTATTGTGACTATCTTACCTGCTTGAGGACCTAGTATAGGTTTAATGTTTCGAGGCTTCACTTGCCTT
>CEOQ01068591.1_pt1 | contig 14918 bp, 16 predicted proteins | sample 361351 | NCBI WGS metagenome assembly CEOQ01 (sample SAMEA2619907, study PRJEB7988) | marine metagenome | biome: marine biome (ENVO:00000447); feature: deep chlorophyll maximum layer (ENVO:xxxxxxxx); material: "saline water (ENVO:00002010), including plankton (ENVO:xxxxxxxx)" | depth 60 m | reverse complement strand
GTTGTAATTCCCGCTATGTAAATACTTTTTATAAGAATTTTCAGATAGAGAGGATCTGCCACCCGCCGGTAATTATCTAACACCCATGTCAACTGTATATTTATCAACCCGTCTTTTTGCGAAAAGCTATATACGATAATTATTACAGTCGGGACGAGAAGGAAAAGCACTATCCAAATAGTCGGGGGTAGAAACGTTAGCAGGAACAGCTTTCTATTATCTTTATTCTGAGCGTTACCACCGTCTGACAGCATCCGCTTACGCCGCCAAGACCCTAGTCCACGCCTCGTCGTATAATCTCGCTGCTTCTTCCCCCTTATAAATCGAGGATTCACATGATTTCAGTGTCATAGCAGAAGGATATATTGCTGGATTATTCTTATACTCATCCGGCATGAGCTTCCTTGCCGCTATATTCGGAGTAGCATATTGGATAAAATCGGCAATTGCCGCGCCAACCTCAGCCTCCAACAAGTAATTTATGAATTTGTGCGCATTTTCAGGATGCGGTGCTCCCTTAGGGATAGCTAAAGCGTCTTCCCAGACAGCCGAACCCTCCTTCGGAACGACATAAGAGATGTCAGGGTCCTCCTCCATAATTTGCAGTATATCCCCGTTCCATTCCATAGCCAGATCTACCTCGCCCGAAAGCAAGAGATCTTGGCCATTATCTGGCGCAAAAGTTTTAACGTGTGTCTTCTGCTTTATAAGAAGTTTCTCCGCCTGAGAAATTATTGCTGGATTAGTCGCGTTGAGGGAATGCCCCAGATATTTGAAGGCAGCACCGAGAACGTCGCCTGCTTCACTCAAGAGAGCTATTTTTCCACTATATTTGGATGAGTCTAGTAGCCATTCCCAGCTATCCGGAGTGCCATCCACTTTAGACTTTCTATAGCCAATCCCCATTGTGCCCCACATATAGGGAAGAGAGTAGCGTCGGCCAGGGTCAAAGCCTGCATTCAAAAACGTCGGTTCGACATTTACACGATTAGGTATTGCACTATTATCCAATGGCATAAGCATGTCTGCTATTATCATTCTTTCAACAAAATCGCTGGATGGCACGATCAGATCGTATCCCGGATTACCTGTTCTAAGTTTTGCAAACAATTCATCGTTGTCTGAAAACAAATCCATTTTTACATCGATGCCGCTGAAGCCTTTAAAATCATCAAGAGTTGTCTCACCTATGTAGGTATCCCAATTATAAAAATTGAGGGTAGATCCTCCGCTAGCTTTAGTTAAAGCCGGTGAAAGAGATATCCCAGCGGCTAACATTCCGGTACCTGCCAGAAAGCCCCGTCGCGAAATGCGATTTCTAAAATATAATGTCATGCAATCAAACCCCATGGTGCCACAACACTTGGTGCCAATATACACGCCTAGTGTTCTGGTTCAAAACAAACTATCCAACGTAGCTCTTATCCAATAAAATAGGCCGGATTAATAACCGAGCAAATGAGCGATGTCGTCCAAATTAAAAATCGAGCCAACATTTAGTAAAGCACAAAAAACTGACGCCAATATTTTAAAAAAATTGATACAGGAATACTATCAATTTGATAATCAATCAGTTAGCGAGGAGAAAATTGACTCATCCTTGTCTTTTGCTTTGGAGGACAATCCATACGTCAGCATTTGGTTAATTGACATAGAAGATACCATTGCAGGATATTTTGTTATTGCCATAGGTTTCACCGTAGAGGCTGGCGGCAAAGATGGGTTTCTAGACGAACTCTTCTTAAGAGAACGCTTCCGCGGAAAAGGTATTGGGCGTAAGGCTATCAACTTTGCTATCGAACTCTGCCCCAGACTTGAAATTCAAAGATTGAGTCTCGAGGTAGAAGCGCATAACTCGCGAGCTCAACGGCTTTATGAAGATATTGGTTTTTTCCCTCACGATAGGTTATTAATGTCTTATTGGATTAAATGACTTCTTTATATTTTCTCTACATGGGGTATGATTAGCGTAATGGCCGAGAGATCACCTGTCCTTTCAAAATTTTTAAATGCGCACCTAAACGCTGCAAAGGCTTTGCCTGATTCATCCGTCAGAATATTTTTTGAAAAATGCCATCAAGCATTAAAGAAAAATATAGGAAAACCCCATAATCATAACACCAAAGAGCTCCCTCCTGTATGCAAACACTTACCGGATGCCCTTCACTTAGCATCTCAAGCATCGGCCTCTATGAAGAATTTAGGAGAGGCGTTTGGAGAAGTATCCGAAAAACTGCACTGGCAACCGCGTCTTGATTATAAAGAACAAGGGGACGATTTCTATAATGGCCACGCAAATGCAGTTATTATTGGAGACGGGGGTCTTGAAAATCATAGCGCTGTCAGAGTGGGAGCTAGTTTAATTGCTCCCAATATTGAATATCCAAACCATCGGCATCCCCCTGAAGAGGGTTACTTAGTACTTAGCGAAGGTGAGTGGCGCCAAGAGGCCAACCCTTGGCTAGCGAGAAAGTCTGGGGAAACGATACATAACCCTCCCAATATATGGCATGCTATGAGAGCCGGTGGAAAACCGCTCCTAGCTATTTGGATGCTCTGGATGGAAACAAGCAACTAAATTTGATTAGGAAAATAATCCTCGCAATTCCCTTCACGATATACATCCGCAGTACAGCAGTGCAAGCCACCGCCAAACGCGTAAGCATCTCTTAAATCGACTTCGATAACTTCCATGCCTAACTTGTCTAATTGGTCCGCTTGATAAATTTCCGATTTTTCAACGCAAACCGTTTTGGAGTCCAGTACCAATACGTTCATAGACAGCCAAACCGACGAGTAGCATAGTGGCGGCGGTGAATTATGCGCGGGTTGCGCCGCGTCGATGATTTCCCACCCGTTTTTTTCGAACATCATCCGTTGTTCTTGGGGCAACCGTCGTTGAGGATTGTTTAAAATGAGACCGGGCTTTATGGGCGTAAACGTTGCATCAATATGAATTGGGTAGGGGTCACCAGGAAAGTTTACGGTATGCACACGATGCTCGGGGAAGTGCCTCGACAACCAGTTGATACCTTTAAGATTGGTTGTAAAGCCATGCTGAACTATTAAGTCGCGGCCAAAGCGGAGCACATCGGCCGCATCAAATAACGGTTCCTCTTCGGTCGTTACAAAGAACTTTTGTTCTGTCCACTCCAGTCGTTTTTCAACGCCTATCTCGTCAGATAGATAATCTGGCCTGTAATCGGCGTCAGTTAATCTCGGTTTTGGAGCGGCCTCATGGCGCATGTTTAAATCCTCAGCATAGTAACGCTGAAGCAATGGGCGATAACACAAATATTCAAACCACCGACATCTGTAAGACATGGTGGCTTCTAATATTTCTTTTCCAACAGTCAGTAAAACATCTCTTGGAGGCATGCAGCCGAACATTGTCTCGGACTTCCAATCAGGTGTGGAAGTAACTTGATTAAAGTCGATTGGCGTTGGTCTATCTACCCTTATACCTCGATCCTCTAGCTGGTTAGCGAACTTATCCAGTAGTTCGTTCGCTTTATCAATTGTGTCTGTTGGCCGCGGACCGAATTGCCCCCGCATATCGCTATCTTCAGGTACTTTTGCATCAAGAGCTGGCTCAGGGGCAGGAATGCATGTGCCATCTGCTCTTCCAACGATAACATGCCTTAATGGGTCCCACTCATTCCAACTTGAAACAACAGTCGGCATCGTGTTCTGGATCATTTCCAAAGCTCCATAATTTCAAAACGCACAAACAACGTTAAATTAATTTAAATAGACCGGTGAAATACTAATTACGGCAAGTCTTCTTACAAGAGCTTCTAATTCGGCTCCAACATGACTTTTATTTGATCACTAGGCCTCTTCAGATTTTCAAAAGCTTCGGGAAATTGCTCAAACCCAACACTTTGTGTGACAAGTCCTTTAACATCTATACGCTCCTGAGCTAACATCTCAAGCGTCATCTGAAAGTCTGCCTGCTCATAACAAAAACAAAATATTATATCGACTTCCTTTACCACAGCTGTCGCAGGTTCAAAGCGATCGCTGACCATACAAAGGCCAACTACAACAACCTTTCCATAATTCGACACATAATCAATCGAAAGCTGCATCGTGCCAGCCACGCCTACCGCATCAAAAATTGTTGATGGTGGAGTTCCTACTATTTTTTCAAAGGTCTCTGGAACGTTCGAAACGGAAGCATCTATAAAGCCAGTGGCTCCAAAATCACCTGCTTTTTCTGCTCTGTCAGCTACCAAATCGCTTACAATAATATGCCTGGCACCAAAAAACTTGCACCAAATCGCAACAGAGAGCCCAACAGGACCACCCCCTACAATCAAAACATCATCACCGGCAGTGACTTGAGCTCTTTTAACCGCATGCAAACCAACCGCTAGAGGCTCGACCAGAGCACCTTCTTGGAAAGTTACACTGTCAGGCAAACGGAAAGTCTCCTTGGCGCCAATACGTATAAATTCTGAATAGGCACCGGGATTTCCTGGGGTCGCGCGGTTCAATGCCAGAGAGCAACGGTGAGGCCTGCCTGCGATACAATCGCTGCAATTAGCGCAACCTATTTGAGGCATTGCACATACTCTCTCGCCTATCTTCCAGTCTTGCTTTACATTTCTACCTATTTCAACAATTTCACCCGAGAATTCGTGCCCCATGACAGCTCCAGGGTGGATATCTCTAAAACCCGATTCTTCGTTATTAATTTCTGACCAATGCAAGTCAGTGCCACAAATACCGCACGCGCATACCTTTATCACCATATCGGTTGGCGCGGGAATTGGGTCTTCTATCTGCTCTATAGATAAAGGCAATCCAGAATTTTTAAATACCGCAGCCTTCATAACGCATCCTTCCATAAATATAAAATGCCGAAGTCTTGAAACTTTGAGTTGCTCATCCCGAACCTTATTAATGATGATAACATTTATCTTTAATATGTTAAAAAAATTACTCAATTGCCAAAGTAATAATGCAAAAATACTATCATTAAGCAGACTTCTAATGTTAACGAAAAAACAAATTTAAGTTCAAAGAGCAGTCCTTCCGCCAATATAATCTGACAAGCGGCGATGGATAGATATTATGGGGACCTAGGGTATGACCAGCACTTCAATTTTAAGGCATTTCGTTCAGGCTTATAATTTATCAGCAAGTTCCGAAAATAAGATACATGATGACGCTGTCGCAAAAAAATTCGGTTTTCAAGGCGGCCTTGTGCCAGGGGTAGAGGTATATGCCTACATGATTTATCCAATGCTTCAACACTTTGGAGAAGAATGGCTGCACAGTGGTTATGCAGAATGTCGATTACTAAAGCCTGTCTACGACGGAGCACGGACAGATATTAGTGGTGATTTTTCTGGCGAAAATTTATCTCTAGTGGTTGAAAGCTCAGGCGAGAAATGTGCCGCCGGTCTCGCTTCAATATCCAACGGCTCACATCAATCAAAGAAGACTAAATTTCAAGAGGTTGAACTACCTGAATTTGAAAAACGGCCCAAGGCATCAAAGGTGTCGCTCCCAATTGGAAAAACCCTCGGAACCTTCAAGCAGATTATGTCTGAAGATGATCAAGTTCAATATCTTCAGGATGTGAGCGAACCGAGCGGCATTTTTAAAAAAGAAAAAATTATCCATCCAGGCTGGATCTTGCGTATGGCTAATAGAGCATTGTCAATGAATGTTTTACTAGGGCCATGGATACATGTAGGAAGCAAAATTCAAAACATAGAAGCCGCCTATATTGGTCAAACCATAGCAGCACATTCGGAAGTAACTGATTTATATGAAAGAAAGGGTCATAACTTTGTCGAGATAGACGTATCGGTTATCGGAGAAAGAGATGTATTTTTAACACATATTCAACACACCGCTATTTATAGACCGAGGCAGGTCACAGAAGCAGCATAAGTCTCAAGGAGGATTTACATATGCCAGAATTTTTTAAAGCCGATAAGGATGGTCATATCCTTACAATTACACTAAATCGACCCGAACGCATGAATGCACTGCATTCCCCAGCACATTTCGAGTTACATGAAATTTTTGACGAATTTGAAAAAGACCCGGATATTTGGGTGGGTATCTTGACTGGCGAAGGTGAGAGAGCCTTCAGTGCTGGAAATGATTTACGTTGGCAAGCAGAAGGGGGTTCTCGGGAGAAGCCCAAAAGTGGGTTTGGCGGTATAACTGAGCGTTTCGAAAGAACGAAACCTCTCATAGCAGCGGTAAACGGCGTGGCAATGGGTGGGGGATTTGAACTTGCCCTTGCGTGCGATGTAATCATCGCAGCAGAGAATGCTTTATTTGCATTGCCGGAACCCAAGGTCGGACTGGCCGCGCTGGCAGGGGGTCTTCACCGACTTCCTAGAATGATACCCTTAAAACGAGCAATGGGGATGATATTAACGGGAAGACATGTACCGGCTGCAGAGGGGTATCAACTTGGCTTTGTCACCGAGTTGGTGCCAGAAGGCCAAGCAGTGCCAGCCGCAAAGGATTTTGCAAAACAAATTCTAGAATGCTCTCCGGTGTCGATCCGAACCAGCCTTGATGTAATACGGCGTGGTCTAGAGCACAGCGATGTCAAAGAAGCAATGCTTAAAGAATATGATAGCGTCAAAACACTATATGGCAGTGAAGATATGATCGAGGGTCCATTAGCTTTCTCAGAAAAAAGAAAACCAAACTGGAAAGGTCGTTAATTTGAATCCAAGTCGACCGAACACCGTTCGGCTTCAAAGAATTGCAAGAGCGTATCGAGAAACCGGTGCTCTTTTGGCTGCTGTTGAACTCGATCTATTCTCTAAAATTAGTGAAGGCGCAAATACAGAAGGCCTTCTTGTAAATTCATTAGGTATAAGCAAACTCAATGCGGAGCGTATTATCATTGCGTGCCTCGGGTTAGGGTTAATTATCCGGAATCAAGAATTTATTGAGAATGCTCCAGATGTGGAAAGGTTTCTAGTCAAATCGAAATCGACATATGCTGGAGAGTGGATGTTTTTTACACATCCAGATTGGGATAAATGGGGTCGGTTAACTGAATTTCTAAGAGATAGTTCACCCCCAAAGTTAGATAATAAGACAGTTAAGAATATTACTCTTTCTGAGGCTCGGCGCTATCACGGAGCTACTTTTAGTATCGGGCGAGGAGCTGGCCGGCAATTTCTTAGACAAGTAGATCTTGCTCATAGAACTAAAATTCTGGATATCGGAGGCGGCTCAGGAGCCTATTGCATAGAAGCATGCAAAAAGTATCCCAAGCTGACTGCTACCGTGTTAGACCTTCCCGAAGTAGCGATAATAGCTGCCGAATTCATAGAGTCATGCGGTCTTTCAGATCGCATCTCAACATTGGCGGCAGACTTCAATTTTGACCCTTTCCCATCGGATATAGACGTGGCGATTATGGCAAGTAACCTACCCATGTATGGCAGAGAGGCTATAGGCCGCGTCATAACAAAGGCGCATGACGCTCTTCTACCTGGAGGGGAGATGCACTTGATAGGTGAAGCATTAGACTGCAGCCGGGATGGACCGGCTGACCCCGCTATGTGGGGCCTTGCTCAAACACTAAACAACTCAACTGGTTTGGCTCACTCTGTTAATGAGTGCATTCAATATTTCAAGACAGCAGGATTTATGGAAGTTCAAGTAAACGAATTTATACCTGGTGTGCTGCAGCGGATAAGCGCCGTGAAGAAAACGTAATTTTACTCGATAAAATTTGCTCTCATCCATCTCTTTCGTCTTCTTTGGAGGCGATCGGTAGATGTTTCTTCTTCATAGTGGGCTGCTGCTGGCGCCTTAATATTTTGGTCTGGAATATCCAATGCATTTACCACACATGTTGCAAGGAGCATTCCATTATCGGGATCTTCCATAACGGCCGCAACATATATTCCGCATTCTTTGCAAACCAAAAAGTCTGTTATTTCCAAGCCAAATCGATATTTAGACAGTTTATTTTTATCCTTGATATGCACTTGCAGTTCACCATCAGGATCGGCCGTTGCCCTAACGTTATGTTTCCTGCAAAAACTGCATTGGCATGCCCTTATTGGTAATTCGTCAAAAGATCCAGAGATGTTGAAGTGCAAAGTGATATTTCCACAATGGCAACCGCCATTTATTACCTCAGCCATAATTGCTTTCCTCTTCAGGACCTTCACCTTTTTAAATTTATATTTTTTTCTCGGTAGAGAACATAGAAACCTGCTGAAACTATAATAATCGCGCCGATCCACATATCCAAGCTTGGGACATCGTTAAAAATCAAATACCCCAACACTGATACCCATATTAGCTTGGTATAATTATAAGGTGCCAAAAGCGAGGCTTCAGCTCTGTCGAATGCGCTAATCATACACAAGTGGGCCATAGCACCCATAGCTCCAGTAGACAGAAAAACAAAAATATGTGTGATAGACGGGGTTACCCATACGAAAGGCACAATTAGGCTGGACCAAGCCAGTCCTCCAAGACCTGTATAAAATAAAGTAGTATGTGTCCTTTCTGTTGCAGCCAGTAACCTGGTTATAATTTGAAAGAGCGCAAAGAATAGAGCTCCCAGCAATGGCATAACTGAAGCCAAATGCCAGAGATCACCGCCAGGACGGATTATTATAATAACTCCTACTAAACCAATAGCCACCGCGCTCCACCTATGTATATCCACGTGCTCTTTGAGGATCGGGACAGAAAGGGCTGTTATGAACAATGGAGCTACAAACCCAATCACAGTGGCTTCGGCTATTGGCAAATAAGTTAGACCGATGAAGAGGCTCGATATCGAACAAACCAAAAAAGCAGGCCGTATAATTTGCAGCAAAGGCCTTTCAGTTCTCCTTAGATTGGAAAATTTTTCACCCTTGAAAAGAAAAAAGACCCATAATGTCAAATTTATTCCAACGAAATAACCCCAAACAAGCTGGATTGAGTGAAGGTCCTTTGTGAATACTTTACAAACCGTATCAACGACAGAAATAAGAAAAATTGCTGTCATAAAGAATATGACACCCTTTAAAGGATGCTGTTTTTTATAAGAAACCGACATCTCCCATTACTTTCTGAAAAAAAACAGAAAGGCCGAGAGCCTATCAAGATAGCCCGATAAACACGAAGCGTTACCAACCCAGAAGAAGGTCACTTGACCGAGAAGCTTTCCCCGCATCCGCAACGGCTCATTTCGTTGGGATTATTAAAAACAAATCCGGAAGACATTTTGCCCTCTTGATAATCCATTTCGGATCCTAGGATAAACATAACAGCGGTTGGATCTATAAAGAGTGTGACACCACTCTCTTCTACTTTATCCTCAAATTTCTTCTGCTCCGTCGCATATTCGACAAAGTAACTAAGTCCTGAGCAGCCAGTAGATTTTACACCCACCCGCAGGCCAAGTATTTTTTTATCTTCACTTTTTTCGATCAGATATTTTGCTCTCTTTACTGCGGCGTCGGTGAGAGTGATCGGTGCTTTTCCTGGTTCAAACTGTAACATTTGTGGCCCTCATATTACCTTTGGCAATAATATACAGATTTTCTAAATATTAGAACAAAAATTAATCAATAGATATTAAGGATTAATTTTGCATCCTCAGTCATCCTATCCTGTGTCCAAGGAGGTTCCCATGTTAAGACCACTTCAACCTCTCCTACACCATCAACCCCAGAAACAGTAGCCGCTACATCATATGGCATTTCACCTGCAACTGGGCATGCCGGAGCCGTTAAAGTCATCAGAATACGCACGTCCCCATCTTCAAGACGTTCCGTATCGTATATCAATCCTAAATCATAAATATTGACTGGTATTTCTGGATCATGAACGGTACGCAGTGCTTCTACTATTGCTTCATCGGAGGCTCTTTGTTGCCCTTCCACTAACTTAGCTCCAGCTCTTGCTGATGTTCCTTCTGGTACTGCCGGCTCGGTTAGAAATGATCCGTATGGATTAGTTTCTGATCCAAACTCACTCATTTAAATATCTCCCGTACCTTTTCTAAACTCTCTGCCAGAATATCTATATCTTCTCGAGTGTTATACAAACCGAGGCTAGCTCTGGCGGTGGATGGAAGATCAAATCGTTCCATTAGCGGCTGTGCACAGTGATGACCCGCTCTAACCGCTACTCCATTTTGATCAATAATGGTAGCAATATCGTGCGGATGCGCACAGTCCATTGTAAATGATATTACACTCACCTTCCCGGGGGCCGTTCCCACCAAATTTAAACCTTTAATGGAAGATAACTTCTGCATAGCATAATTAAGTACATCCAACTCGTGTTCGCCAATAGCTTTTAAACCGTAGCTATTGATATAATCTATCGCCTCACCTAATCCGATAGCTTGAGCGATTGGCGGGGTTCCTGCTTCGAACTTATCTGGAAGGTCTGCCCAAGTTGTTTTTTCAAAAGAAACCGTATTTATCATCCCGCCACCCCCTTGATACGGGGACATGAGTTCTAAAAGTTTTTCTTTTCCATAAAGAACGCCAATTCCCGATGGACCATAGAGTTTGTGTCCGCCAAAGGCGTAAAAATCAACACCTAATTCTTGAACATCAATAGGCATATGAACAACGCCCTGAGCCCCATCAACGACAGTTATTGCTCCATGCGCATGGGCTATTTCAGTGATTTCTTTGACAGACAATACTGTTCCTAAAACATTAGACACATGGCAAAAAGCTACAATTTTAGTCCTGTCGGTAATAGCACGTCTAAAGTCTTCTACCGTTATCCCACCGTCGTCATCAACGGGCACAACTTTAAGTTCACATCCAACCTGGTCTCTGAGAAGCTGCCAAGGAATGATATTGGAGTGATGCTCGGCATAAGTTATAACTATTTCGTCACCAGGTTTAACATTATCTCTGCCATAGCTATTCGCTACCAAGTTAATTGCCTCGGTCGTACCCTTAGTGAAAATGACTTCGAGATCCTTTTCTGCGTTTATAAAGGACGCAACTTTGGAACGAGCGTTTTCATATCTACTTGAGGCCTGTTCTGATAAATAATGCAATCCTCTATGCACATTAGAGTATTCCTGCTCATAGACATCGCTGACAGCATTTATCACTTGCGCAGGCTTTTGTGCAGAACCTGCTGAGTCTAAATATACCAACTGTTTCCCGCGAACAGACTGGTTCAATATTGGGAAGTCTTGCTTTACTTGATTTGGGTCAAATGTTTTCTTGCTATTATCCATCGCTGCTCTCGAACAACTTTTCTTTCAATAAATCACTCGCTGACTTACTCAATATCTCTCTGATTTTTTGGGATTGAATTTCATCTATTACCTCTCCTAGATATGCCTCTACCAACAAGCGTCTGGCGGACTCCGCATCGATTCCACGAGCCATCAGATAAAAAAGATGCTCTTCTTCCAGCTCACCCACTGTTGCCCCGTGACTGCACCGCACATCGTCTGCATATATTTCCAACTCAGGTTTGCTATCTATTTCTGCCTTATCAGACAACAATAGGGCCCTATTCATCTGATAACCGTCTGTCTTTTGGGCTTCAGGATGAACAAATATCTTTCCTTGAAAAACTCCCTTGGCACGGTCGGCCAATACACCTTTATAAACTTCTCTGCTCCTGCTACCTTCAGCGGCGTGCTCGATAAATGTTGTATTGTCTATGTGCTGATTTGAAGTGCCTAGGTAGGCACCGTTAATACAACATTCCACTCCTGATGCCGTTATTAGACTACGGACTTCGTTTCTAGACAGTATTCCGCCGACGCTCATAACGAAGTTGTCATAGACGGCGCCAGTATTCATACATGCTTGTGTCAACGCTAGATGGGTGGATTTTGCTGTATCATTTTGAAATTTATAATGCCCAAGCCTGGCTCCCGTCTCTATTTGGATATTGCTTACGCAATTTGAAAAATATGTACTTCCAGTGTCACCTGCATGACTTTCTAGAATATCAATCTGGCTGTTTTCGCCAGCAGAAACAAATATTTTTGAGGAAAAACCAACATGGTCACCACACCCAATCAAAACGATATGAAGCGGGACCTCGGATTTCCAGCCAGCTCTTATCTCGATAAAAAGAGCGTCTGATAAAATTGCATCATTCAACGCTGCAACAGGCAAGCCCTCTTTTGGCGGCATGGCATAATGTTTGTTATCAAAAAGTTTTTTTTGCTCACTTCGTATGTCCTGAAAACTATTTACTAAAACACCTTCACCAATATCAGAAAGGTCTGAGAGTTCCCGTTTAAATTTTCCGTTTATGACGACTATTTTAGGGGCATCAATTGGCAAGATGTTTTGGTCTGGCAGTTTATCTAACTCCGTATTTCGAGGGAGACAAAATCGAGTTTTTGCCAATTTATTGAGATTGGTGTATCGCCAGCTTTCCATTTTAGGGGAGGGCCAACCTAGCTTGTAAAAATCATCTCGCCCCTTTTCTTTTATATCAGACAGCCATTTACCAAGGTTTTGGTGTGCTGGATCACCTCGCGCGGAGTCGATTAAATCGTTAAATGGTAAAGCAGGTTCAACGGGTGTATTCATAGTCAACCCTTGCCAGCAAATTCTGCGTAACCGTTTGCCTCCAGTTCCAGCGCCAGCTCTTTTCCACCAGACCTTTGGATTTTACCATCGGCTAAAACATGGACATGGTCTGGTTCAATGTAGTCCAACAACCTTTGATAATGGGTTATAATCAGCATGCTCCGCTCTTTCGTTCGCAATGCGTTGACACCATCTGCAACCAACTTGAGAGCGTCAATATCTAGACCTGAGTCTGTTTCATCTAATACTGCAAGTTGCGGCTCCAAGACCGCCATTTGCAGAATTTCATTCCGCTTTTTTTCACCGCCCGAGAAACCAACATTTACAGGTCTTTTGAGCATATCATCACTCATATTTAGATCTTTTGCCTTCGATCTAACCAGCTTAAGGAATTCCATCGCATCTGCCTCTTGTTTCCCCTCGTATCGCAGACGTGAATTATAAGCCTCGCGCATGAATGTCATACCCGTGACACCTGGCACTTCGACTGGGTATTGGAAGGCTAGAAACACTCCCTCATTAGCTCTTTCATCCGCTTCAAGTTCTAGCAGGTCTTTGTCCTTAAACGCGACCTTTCCGCGAGTGACTGAGTATCCTTCGCGCCCAGCCAAAACGTAGGACAGCGTGCTTTTACCTGAGCCGTTAGGCCCCATTACCGCGTGAACTTCGCCCGGTTCAATTTTCAAATTTATGCCTCGCAATATTTCATTTTCGCCGACGTTGGCGTGCAGGTTTTCTATCGATAAGATAGACATCTCACTTTTCCCCAAGCATTAATTCAATTTTCTCAATTTTATTTACTAGCCAACGCTGCCTTCGAGGCTTATGCCAATCAATTTTTGTGCCTCTACTGCGAACTCCATGGGGAGCTCCTTCATAACTTCCTTACAAAACCCGTTTACTATTAGCGATACCGCTGCTTCAGATGATAAGCCTCTTTGCATACAGTAAAACATCTGGTCTTCACTTATTTTGGACGTAGTTGCCTCATGCTCAACCCGAGCAGAGGGATTACGTGATTCAATGTAAGGAACCGTATGGGCACCGCACTTATTTCCTATTAGCAGGCTGTCACACTGTGTAAAATTTCTGGCCCCTTCAGCCTTTGGCATGATTTTGACCAGACCTCTGTATGTATTATCAGCTCGGCCAGCGCTTATACCTTTTGAAATGACCGTTGATCGGGTATTTTTTCCAATGTGAATCATTTTTGTACCAGTATCCGCCTGCTGCGCGTTATTCGTAATTGCAACTGAATAGAATTCACCGATCGAATTATCACCCTGCAATATGCAGCTTGGATATTTCCATGTCACAGCCGAACCTGTTTCCACTTGTGTCCAAGAGATCTTGGAATTATCGCCTCTGCAAGCACCTCGTTTTGTGACAAAATTGTAAATCCCGCCAACTCCGTTTTCATCACCTGGATACCAATTTTGAACTGTTGAATATTTTATCTCTGCGTTATCAAGAGTAACTAGTTCAACGACGGCGGCATGCAATTGATTTTCATCCCGTTGCGGTGCCGTGCAGCCTTCTAAGTAGCTTACATAAGAACCCTCATCTGCGATGATGAGAGTTCTCTCAAATTGTCCTGTGTTTTCAGCATTTATACGAAAATAAGTAGAGAGTTCCATTGGGCATCTGAGCCCCTTGGGAATATAAACAAACGATCCATCCGTGAAAACCGCGCTATTCAATGTCGCAAAGTAATTGTCAGAATACGGAACCACTGACCCAATATACTTTTTAACGAGTTCTGGGTATTCGCGAACTGCTTCAGATATCGAACAGAAAATTACGCCCATTTCAGTTAATTTGGCTTTATACGTTGTAGCCACCGAGACGGAATCAAAAACGGCGTCAACGGCAACAACACCGGAGAGAAGCTCCTGCTCTTTTAGAGGTATTCCAAGTTTCTCATATGTTTTCAGCAATTCTGGGTCAACCTCGTCCAGGCTCTTTGGACGGTCAATTGTCTTTGGAGCCGCGTAGTAATAGAGATCCTGGTAATCTATCGGATCATAGCCAACTTTTGCCCAGTCAGGTTCCTCCATAGTCAACCAGTGCCGATAAGCTTTTAAACGCCATTCAAGTAGCCAATGCGGTTCCTCTTTCTTTGAAGAGATAAATCGAATGATATCCTCGTTTAAGCCTTTAGGCGCTGTCTCCATTTCTATGTCGGTGACAAACCCGTACTTATACTTATCTACTTCTAATTCTTTCACCTGCTCGGCGGTATTTGCATCAATAGACATAATGGTTCTTTTAACTCATTTCCTAAATATATGTTTCAATTCTTATGCGACTGAGTTGTGTATGGGTTCGGTCTCGATTCCCTTATGTCCAGCTGGACGGTGATTATCAAGTCAGCTAAAGTAAGGT
>CEOQ01109549.1_pt1 | contig 14924 bp, 14 predicted proteins | sample 361351 | NCBI WGS metagenome assembly CEOQ01 (sample SAMEA2619907, study PRJEB7988) | marine metagenome | biome: marine biome (ENVO:00000447); feature: deep chlorophyll maximum layer (ENVO:xxxxxxxx); material: "saline water (ENVO:00002010), including plankton (ENVO:xxxxxxxx)" | depth 60 m | reverse complement strand
GACCTCCACGAATCCACGAGGCAATTGCATGGATGAAGGATTACTCGAGCGAACAGCGAATCAGTTAGTGGCACCGGGAAAGGGAATTCTAGCCGCAGATGAGAGCAACGGAACGATGTCGAATAGGCTAGCAGCCGTCGGTGTCGAACCTTCGTCTGAGACTCGCCGTTCGTATCGTGCTAACCTACTATCAACTGATGATTACCAGTCTGCCGTGGCGGGAGTTATCCTGTTCGATGAGACAATTAGACAGGACATGGATGACGGTTCATCCATAGTCGATGCCCTGAATGCCAGAGGAATCCATCCAGGCATCAAGGTCGACACCGGAGCGAAGGAGTTGGCCAATCATCCCGGAGAGAAAATCACCGAGGGACTAGACGGCCTGAGAGAGCGCTGCTCCGAATACTTCGCTATGGGTGCGAGGTTCGCCAAGTGGCGCGCTGTAATCAGAATCGGAGACGGTATGCCTAGTCAGGCTTGCATCTCAACCAACGCTCACGCACTCGCGCGATACTCTGCAATCTGCCAAGAGCAGGGATTGGTTCCAATCATCGAACCAGAGGTTCTGATGGATGGAGATCATGACGCCCAACGATGCTACGACGTCACCGCAGAGATTCTCGACGCTACATTCGCTGCTTGCGCAGAGCAAGGAGTCCACATCCCAGGTGCCCTTCTGAAGCCCAATATGGTGATGGCGGGCAAGGACTGCCCCAACCAAGCCACGCGCGAAGAGGTGGCACAGTTGACTGTCGAATGCCTGACCAATCATGTTCCACATGACCTTCCCGGAGTGGTCTTCCTATCTGGGGGACAATCCGACGAGGACGCCACAGCTCATCTCAATCTGATGAACCAGATGGATGTTAACCACCCATGGCAATTGTCCTACTCCTATGGAAGAGCACTCCAGGCCCACGCTCTCAAGACATGGGCGCAAGGTGGCCCCGAGTCGGCCGCTGAGAGCCGAGATATGTTCGCTCATAGGGCTAGGATGAACAGCCTCGCTAGGAGTGGTGATTGGAGCCCAGACCTAGAGGCATAGGATAGATTCAGTTCTCATCGAGAGCCCCGGGTCGGAGTTGCCAGACGCAAATCTCGTAACGCCCGGATAGAGCACCACCTCGCTTGGTGGTTGAGACCTTCATGATGTCCTTGTCCTTAGAGAGCACATTTCCTAACTGTTGAGGTGTGGTTCCGTGACGCATAGTGGAGTTGACATGCTCCAATATCTCAGTGGTGTTCGCCTCTCCTCTATCATCGAGGAACTTCTTGATTTTCTGTCTTAGTCTGGTTGTTCTCATCTCACTCTCTCCTTTCTTTGGGACTGTCTCTCTCGTGGTACCTTACCCATTCCTCGGTAGCCCATTCCGACAATGGTGGCGAGTTCCCGGCCATCCCGCTCTTGTGAACGGTCCCGATGCGAACTAGAGTCGTATCGGATTCCATAATCGCCGTGATCTCCGAGCTGTTCGAAGGGTTTTCCTGGGAACTCAGCCAAGCCGATATCTCTGCAGTATTGCGTGGCTTCTCAGCCAGATACTTGCGGATGATTCTTCTCAACTCATCCCTTTCCAATCATCTCCCTCCGTCTTGGTTCGGACCCCGAACAGTCCCGATGCGCTTAGGATGGCGGGCGCTGATATAACGCTTCTGCACGAAATCACGTACTTTCGTTACATGAAGTTGCACCAAACTGACCTATTTTCATGATTGAACCAAGTGTGGAATTGAAACTGGTTAATTTTCCATTGGAAAGATGTAACAAATTGTAACTAAAATATAAAATTAAATACAATCGCCTTAACTCATTACACAGCGAGAGTGAAAGTAATGCCCGAGGAGCCCACAGAGCCGCTAAGTCGAGGCATTGGCACCGATCCGGTCAGAATCCGCAGCAAGCACCGACGTAGGTTGCTAGGAAGACTGACAGAGGGAGGGGCCACCGTGAGTGAGTTGGCGAATGATGTAGGACTTAGAGTCCCTCACGCATCTGCCGAGTTGAAGAGGCTAAGAAACGATGGACTGGTCTCCAGCGACCTGTCGGAAGGCAGTCGCGGTGCTAGCATGCATCTCACTCAATCGGGGTGGGAGGCGATTCGCGCCGATGAGTTGTCCAGAGCTCAGGACGCTACTCCGCTGCCTACAGACTCGAGGATGTGCTGCTTGCTGTCTAGAGACGGACCGAATCTTCTGCTGGGATTATTGCAGCCTATTCAGTCGCCAATCATACCTATTCCGACCCAACCTCCTGCAGAGGCTGGAACGTCTTCTACCTCCACAGGAAGAGAAGGGGTCCCTTGGACTTGGGCGGTGTTCAGAGAGAGAGAACCTAGATGGTTTGATCTCAGTTCAATGGAGCCGGCCTCCAGCATCCCAGAACCTACAGATCCAGAGAACATAGATACCTACTCGGGACAACGAATTGTTCTGGGAATCATCCGCGCCCGTCTACTGGATCCTGAACGTCCGATTGCTATCGCTACCGGATTTTGGTTCTCCGAACCACCGTTCCTTCCCCCACCTCCGCTACCCGAGAGGGATTATCACAGAGGAGATTGGGTGCTCGGAGCCTGCCATCCCAAGTCACCAGAGATAAGGCCCAGAATGCCGATATCTGCTGTGCTAGCAGATCGCCTGCCTCGCTCGATGATACTCAGAACGGCACGATTGAACTCTTTGGTCATAGCCGATCTGGGAGGGCTTGACGTAATTGGTGAGGAATATCCACTGGGAGCGTTGGTTCATTGGATTGAGCGCGCCCATCCCAGACTCGACGATACTGAGAGAGGCCGCAGATTGGGTGCACTCATGGATAGGGTGAGGAAGGGCAGTGGGAGGACAGACGACTCGACTTGGAGGAGATTCAGGGCAGATTGGGGAGAAGCACAGTTCGTTGACGAAGACGATTCGTTCAGGCAGTTGGATCTGAGAGGTCTAGGCACCGCCGCATCACAGGCTCTAATCAAGTGGGCGCTGTCTGACTACGATGCCCTCCCTCTGACTCTAGAGATTGATTCCCAGACACCAGACGATCTGGTCTCCGCAGTAGCATCTCATCCCAATCTGAGGCTTGTCCTGCTTGATTCAGATTGGCCAGTATTCTCCACTTTTGACAGTCTTGAGTCGGACCCGATTAGACCACTGCCGTGGCTCAGACTCAACACCACAGCGGAAAACTCGCTGTCAATCAGACTGGTTGACCCAATCCAATCTCAACCGACTACGGTCTCGGATTCTCCTCAATCGATGTCGTTCGATTCATTAGGTGTAGCAGCCGAATTACTGAGCTATTCCGAAGACGAAGAGTCAGTGATCCTGTCCGCGGTCTCTCAGCATCCAGCAGGGAATGAGGAGTGGGCCAATCAGATGGAGGCGAGATATCCTCTAGCTGCTTGGATCGCCTCTCCTCCGAGGACTCGTTGGCCGCGATGGCAGAGGCTGAGGGGGCGCTTGGATTCTGACTGGTTGGTTCTGCTTGAGTTAGAGGACCTACCTCTGGAAAGGCTCTCCGATATTGCCGATGAGGCCCCGGATTCAGTACTGACTGAGTTCTCTAGCGAATTGACTCAGATTCTACGGACGAATCCCGAAAAGGCCCTGAGAATGCGTCCTGCTTCTGATCCCAAGAGTGCTAGCAGAGGTGATTCCTGGGTCGCCGCTCAACTTCTTTCAAACGCACCTTGGTTGTCAGACCATCTACATTCGGATTTGGTCAACTGGGCCCTTGAGGCTTGGTTGTGTGAACCTCCCATTGATTCCATGGCCGCTCTAGAGGGTGTGGCATGGCTGTTCTCTAAGGACAGAGGGCCGGAATTCAGACCGATTGTCGAGGGAATCCAGACTGTGGGACATGGGTGTTCGGAAGCCCACGACTTGCGAATCTGGGCAAGTCTCTCGAAGGGTCTTTCGGACATCTCTAGGTTGAGCGCCGCCGAGATGAGAAGTGTTCTGACCCTGCCTCCTGGCTGGTGGGCCCCGATTTCTTCGTCTATGTTGTCTGCTATGCTCGATGAAGACGAATCCACTGCTTGGATTCTATCGAATCCTATTCCTTGGTGTGCGGCAGTATTGAGACCCGTCGGGGAATCTTGCGAGGCTCCTGGATTGGATTCATTCACACATCCCGGATACGATACCGAACTGCTGCCTAAACTGCATCGAAAGCTGAAGGGTCGTAGCCAGAACGACGAACTCCCGGAATCCTCTGAACATCTCCTCGATCTGCTGGATGCATTGGATTCGGCAGCGAGAGGCACTGCCCCTCAGCCAGGCAGGACGCATCCTTACTCAGGCTGGCTAGCTCAGCCAATCGATAGTTGGCCAATTATCGATCCCGAGATGGCGATGCGAGGTGACCCATATATCTCAGAGAGAATAATACTCAGAAGATCCGGATATCATCCAGAAATCGGCTCACTGGGCTCGATTTCGGGCTAGATGACGTGGTTTTTCACGACCGAGGGGTTCTTGACCGCCTCCCATGGCCGTAGCATGCCCGTGCTGCAACACCGTGGTGACGAAGCCCCACGCCGGAGGAATAGTATGAACCAAGGTACCAAGCACGGGTTGCCACTTGTCGAAGACCAGTGTGACTGTCTGCAACGGGATGATCACTGGAGCAAAACAAGTGGCCGGATTGTGTTAGGTCCCCGGATGACCGAATGGAATGAATCATGGGACTACCCCACAATCCGACAAACGTCCCGGGGTGGGTCAGGCGCCCGAGCTTCGCTGTGAAGGCCGCCGTTACGCCCCGGGGCACACAATCCACTGGAGGTGGGAAGATGCACGAGGTCGGCCTGATTGGCGGTACCTTCGACCGCTTCCATGCCGGCCATCGCAATCTTCTGGTGACTGCCCTTTCTAGATGCCAGATGGTCGAGGTCTGGGTTACTGCCGATTCGATAGCCAAAGCCAAGGACCCGAGAATCGGCACTTGGGAAGATAGAGTGGAAGAAATCAGACAGGCCCTAAACTCACAATTAGACCGTTTGGAGTTCCACGAATTGAAAGATTTGTACGGCCCCGCCCCCATTCACAAAGAGGCAAGCGCAATCATCTGCACAGCCGAGACCATGCCTGAGTGCATAACGATCAACGAGATGAGACAAGACTCCGGACTGTCTGAACTAGAGGTCATCAGCGTGGACCATACTATGTCCTGGGATGGTAGAACGATCTCGAGTTCAAGAATCAGATTGGGGGAGATAGACCGAGAAGGCGATCGTTGGATTCCGGAGCTCTTTGAGTCCAACGAGATGGTTCTAACTCCTCAGGTTGAATCCGAGTTGAAGGACCCTTTCGGCCAGTTGATTCCCGGTCCCGAGGACGAACCCAGCCATGCCATGTCCGAGGTACTGATACTGACCGAAGGAGCACTTGGTCCTTTAATCGCAGTAGGAGATGTCACGGTGAAGGCCTTGCAGGACCTCGGAAGGCCCGCAGATATCGGTCTGATTGACGGCCGCACCAAGAGACAGGTCTGGGAGGGAGCTGAAGGAATAGACTCCACTCTATATGATTCAGTGCTAGAATGCTCAAGCCCAGCAGGACGACTCACTCCTTCACTTCTATCATCGTGTAAGGCTGCAATTTCCTCATGGCGCGATGAAAAATCCTCGTTAATCATCGTAGAGGGAGAGGAAGATCTAGCCCCTCTACTCCTACACCCTCTCGCACCTATCGGCTCGGTAATCCTCTACGGTCAGCCAGGTGAGGGAGTTGTAATCAGGCGATGTGGTGAGGATGCCAAACAGCGCTGCCGTAGACTACTGAGCGGGTTTGAGATCAGTGAGTGATCAAGAAGCATCCTCAAGCGTGTGGATGCCGAATCCGAAACTAACGAGAATCACCATCACCGCATAGACTCCTGGGTCGACCCAAGTGGTATTCAGCGAACTCCATGACAGGTAGAATATCACTCCGAATACAATCAGCCAACTCGCCATGGTTCTCCTGATTCCATTCTCCGATGACATCAGGCTGGTAGCCACAGGACCGCTTGGCAGTCCTCTGAACCACTCCATTACACCACCATCAAAAATCCTCTTCATCCCAATGGATCCCAAAGTCAACAAGACGACCCCGAGCAGTGCGAACACCACGTCGTCGAGCACTAGGCCAGCACCGTCGTGCACGACATTTGAAGCAGCACTGTCTCCTGAGATGAATCCAATCCACATCACCTTGAATCCGGGGGAATAGGCCCCGATTGCAATATTGACCAGAGTCAGCAGGATGACCCAGAATCCAAGTGCCATGGCCAGAGTTGACATTGCCTGACTCGGCCTACTGATGGTCTCTTTCCAGTCAGTTCCCTGCATGGCCATCGAGGCGGCGACCTTGCACCTCGGTTTAACCGTTGTCTGAGGCAGTAATGCCCTTTCACAGTTGACTCTGCAGGTTGTATCTGCCGAGAGCCGCCTCGGCAATCAGCGGTTCGGAATCACTCATTGTGGAAATCGCATCGACCCCTTTGGGGATGGCGGAGTTAACCTGCTTACTCCTTCCGCCCCTGCCTTTGCTGACGTTCCTAGCTATGATAATCCCGAGAGTGTCCAGTTCATTGAGGAGCGATGAGATACGCCTCGGAGTCAAAGGCTCGACCGAGATCTTCATGCAAGCCTCGGTATATGTCCTGTAGGTCTCCCCCGTCGAGATATTTCTCAGACCATTGTCCTCATTCAACTTGATTGCAAGAACGAGCAGTTTCTGATGAAGCGGCAGAGTCTTGAGAACCGGAGTGACTTGGTCGTACTCAAGTTGGCTCTGAGCCAATCTCACGTGCCTTCTGTCGACAGTCTTCTGAGCCCTCTGCTCAGCCTTCTGGACCGAGATGCGAAGCAAATCGAGAGCCCTGCGGGCATCACCATGCTCTTGCGCTGCCAAGGCGGAGCAGAGTTCCAACACCCCTTCCTCCAACACCCCTTCACGCAGCCCTGTCCGAACCCTCTCGCTCAGAATGTCTTGAATCTCTGGGGCCCCATAGGGGTGGAAGACCAAGTCCTCCTGACTCAATCTGGAAGTGACTCGAGGATCCAGTTGCTGAGTGAAGTTGAGGTCATTGCTGATTCCGATTATGCAGCATCTCGAACTCCTAAGCGAGGTATTCAGACTGGTGAGGTTGTACAGCAGACCGTCCCCCGCTCTGGCGACCAGATTGTCGATCTCGTCAAGGACGATGATATGTACTCCTCCGGCCCTGTCCATCCTAATGATCAGTTCATCGAGGACCCTATCCGTGGGCCATCCAGTGAATGGGATGGGCGAATCACCTCTCCTCCCAAGCTTGCTCGCGATGGTCTGGACAACTCTGTACTTGGTGTCGACATTACGACAGTTAATCTCGTAGGTCTCGACACTCTGCCCCATCTCCTTACCTTTGTCAAGCAGCTGTCCGAGGACGAATCTCGTGACCACTGTCTTGCCTGATCCTGGGACTCCGTAGAGCAGCATGTTGGATGGGATGTGACCATTCAAAGCATCGACCAGATTCCTCACCAGAGCCTCGACCTCGTGGTCACGGTGAGGCAGCCTCGAAGGCTCAAAAGCGTGGTCGAAAGCCCGTCGATCAATGAAGAGACAATCCTGCCCAAGAATTTTTTCGAAAATGTTTCCTTCCATTTTCTTTCACCAACGGGCCAAACACGATTGTCGTATCATCAAGACCTTGCATCAAGATGTGCCCGACAACGTGGATGTCAAGCGAGGATGTTAGTGGTAATAAGACTGTTTGACGAGACTAGAACTTGGTCGACTTTTCTTCAATCCAGATGCCAATATAGTTCGATTGGAAAAGACTCCCCCAACACATGACTAGTATCTCCCCAGTATAGCGTTTTTTAGGATTCTTTATCGGTGTGGAAAATACATCACTAATGAATTGCGATCGAGATTCCTGCACGCCGCCTAGGTGCAGCAGAAATCTCGCCGCGAGAACCATCTAGAGCCTGCATTCACAGACCCGAAAATGAGATTACACTAGTTGCGTATTTATCCATGTATAAATCATGATAAAATAATCAAGAATTTCTTTGCATCAATATCGTGCCATCATCATCGATTTGCAGACTGTCACCATCCTCAATCTGAATAACAGACTCGGGCAGTTCGGGCATCGCGAATCCAGACTCCTCCCCTTTTGCGCTAGAGTAGTTGTGGGTGACCAGAATGAGAGCATGAGGGTGCCTCTGGGAGAACTCGACGACATCGGAAGGAGTATGGTGATGAGGGCTTTCCACGAAATCTGGAATTCCCATCTCGAGCAGAACCACTTGGCATCTGGCCGCCCTCTTGTCGATTTCCTCACACGGTCCCGAGTCGCCGCAGTGCAGGAATCTCAGGCCACTTGAATGAATCAACTCGTAGCCGTGAGGGTCGGTCTGCTCGACATGCCTCACAGGGAACCTCTCATACGACCAGTCAGTCCCGACAAGTTGGCCAGACTCGGACTCGGACCAAGCCACACGCTGGTCCAAAGAATCCTCAAGACTACCAGGGAATCCCGTCTTGCACAGATTACCCAACAACTCCTTGCCTTCTGGTCTGAGGTGTACATTCAGGACGGTATTGGAATCTGGGTCAGATATGTACTTCCTCTCAAGCAGTAGGAATGGGAAGCCGAAGGTGTGGTCGGCGTGCCAGTGTGTTATGAGGATATGGCGCAGATCGCCGGGGGAGGTCCCGCACCGTCTGAGTTGGGCTAGCACTGTAGGAGGCGTATCAACCAACACACAACCATCGACTAGGGCGAGCGCATGCATCCTACCAGGAGGCATGAATGCGTTGCCCGTGCCAAGGAAGTCTATGCGCGCCATGTGCTCCGATAGGGGCATCCCGACTTGACCTCATCGCATTGAATCGATTGCTGCTTCTAGCCCGCCGTCAGCATTTGTTCATAAACAGGCCTTGTCTCGACGGCTCGCCAAAGGGGGTTGCACATGTCGGATTGGAGTGCGAAGAACCCCTATGTCTCAAAGTTGAACGAGAACTGGATTCTCAACGGCGAGGGTTCTCGCAAGGAGACCAGACACATCGTCTTCGACCTAGGAGACTCCGGTCTGGAATACAAGGCAGGCGATGCATTGGGAGTCATCCCACAGTGTCCGCCCGAACTGGTCCAAGAACTGCTGGATGCTTGTGGCTTCAATGGAGACGAAGAGGTTGAGACACACCTTGGTGAGTGTAGCATCAGAGAGGCGCTGACAAACAGGTACGAGATTCACAGAATTTCCAAGAAGTGGATAGGCAACCTCGGAGACAGGCTCGCCTCGGGCTCGCCCAAGATTGAGATTAGGATAGTCGGCAGGCAGCGCTCGTCGACGGAGGACGGCGAGTTGGTGATGGACTGGAGTGGTTCAGGAGTCGAAGATGACGTGCCTGAGGGATATGTCGAAATCGGCTCTGCCAGTGACCCAGCAGAAGAGCTCTGGAACACTCTGATGGACGACTCAGATGCCATGGAGGACTACATGTGGTCGAGGGACTACATCGATGGTCTAGCCGACTTCGGCCACATTGGATTCACCCCTCAGCAGTTTGTCGATGGCATGGACAGGCTCAAGCCCAGACTATACTCAATCGCCAGCAGTCCCGACTTCGAGCCGGGCACCGTACATCTCACCGTCGCCATCGTTAGGTACCACCACCATGACAGAGACAGAGCTGGACTTTGCACCGGATATTTGGCCGATCGCTGCGATGTAGATGATACCGAGATTGGTGTTTTCATGTCGCCTACTCGGTCATTCGTTCTGCCAGAGGACGGCTCGACTAACATCATCATGGTAGGTCCAGGTACTGGAATTGCTCCTTTCCGAGCATTCCTTCAGCAGAGGCAAATGGATGCCTCGACCGGACGCAACTGGTTGTTCTTCGGAGACTGGACCGAGGAGGGAGAGTACCTCTATCGCGAGGAGATGGAGGCTTGGAGAGAGTCGGGCCTGATTGACCGACATGATCTGGCTTGGTCGCGTGCGGGCCCTGAGAAGGTGTACGTCCAGCACCTGATGAAGCAGAACGGCGAGGAGATCTGGAACTGGATAGACAATGGGGCGTACTTCTACGTCTGTGGCGACAAGAACTACATGGCCAGAGATGTGCACTCCACACTCATAGAAATCTGTTCGGAATACGGCGGAATGTCGGAAGACGAGGCCAAGGATTTCGTCGAGACTGGTCTGATGAAGACCGAGAAGCGCTATCTACGCGACGTATACTGACTACTCTCCGCATTGCTCATACAGCGTCTGCCGGAGCGTATCGCTATGTTCCGCCGTGTATTGATTGCTAATCGCGGCGAAATCGCGCTTCGTATCCTACGCTCTCTACGCGCGCTAGGAATAGAGGGAGTCGTCGTCCACGGGCGTGAAGACAGGCTAACTTTGCCTGTGAGGATGGCGGACGAAGGAGCTTTCATCCCGAGGGATGACCCCTTGGCATCGTATCTCGACATAGAAGCTGTAGTCGCTGCCGCTAAGGAGGTCGGAGCAGACGCTGTACACCCTGGATATGGGTTCCTAGCCGAGAATGCAACGCTAGCAGAGAGGCTAGCTGAGGAAGGAATTGTATTCATCGGACCCAGCCCGAAAGTTCTCAGATTATTAGGGGACAAGATTTCGGCCAGAGATGCAATGGTCAAGGCTGGACTCCCCGTGGCCAAAGGTTCGGGGCAGCCAATTTCAGACGAGGCAGAAGCTCTCAGTATGGCCGAGGAAATCGGCTACCCTGTGATGATTAAGGCAGCCGCCGGAGGAGGTGGCATCGGCATGCAGGTGGTTAATTCAGGAGATGAGTTTGATTCTGCCTTGAGACTATGCCAAGGTCGGGCACTATCTGCCTTTGGTGACGATAGAGTATTTGTCGAGAAGTTCATCGAAGGTGCTCAGCACATCGAATTTCAGGTGCTCGGGGATGGAAACAAAGCAGTGCATTTCGGAGAGAGGTTCTGCTCCATACAGAGACGCCATCAGAAGATAATCGAGGAAGGTCCGTGGCTCTCAGATGAGGTTCGCGAAGAGCTGGGAGCAAAAGTGGTGGCCGGAGCAGAGGCCGTTGGCTACAAGGGACTCGCGACCTTTGAGTTCCTTCGTGATTCGGATGGCGAGTTCTACTTCCTTGAAGTGAATCCGCGAGTGCAAGTCGAGCACACGGTGACTGAGATGATTACCGGAGCAGACTTGGTTTCCTTGGGAATCAAGGTGGCAGCAGGAGAGCCTCTTCCAATCTCACAGTCGGAGGTCCAAATCTCTGGTCACGCTATTCAGACGAGGATAAACGCCGAGGACCCTTTCACACTCAAACCATCTCCAGGTAGAATCTGGGAGTGTCATTGGCCAGGTGGCCCGGGTGTCCGAGTCGATACTCATTCTCACACCGGTTATGACATGCCACCCTCATTCGATTCTCTACTGGCCAAAGTGATAGTCTGGGCACCTGATCGAGAGGAAGCGATAGCCAAGATGGATGCTGCTTTGGCAGAGACTATAATCATCGGAGTTGACACTCTAATCCCTCTCCACAGAGCAATTTTGGCCGAGTCCGACTTCCGTAACGGAGATATCACAATCGCGTATCTAGATGAGCACCCGGGTATACTCGATGGGGTGTGAAAGATGAAAATCGTAATTCTTGGTAGTATAGGACTCGACGACATAGAGACCCCTGTCTCTAGTGGTTCGGACTTGCTCGGAGGGGCCGCCGCACACGCCGGGATGTCAGCGGGATTCCATCTGCCCACCTCACCTCGCAAGCCACCTTCAGTCGGCTTGGTAAGCGCTGTAGGTACAGATTTTCCAGCTGAGGCACAGAGAACGCTTGAGGACGCGGGACTGAATCTGGCCGGAGTGGTGCGTAAGGATGGAAGCACCTTCAGATGGTCGGGACGATATGAAGGCTCGATGGACGATGTCAGTACCATCTCGACTGAGGTGAATGTCCTTGAAGACCACATCCCCGAGATTCCCGCTTCCTGGAGAGACCCCGATGTCCTGCTTTGTGCAAACACCCACCCTCGCTCTCAGGTTTCTGTACTGGACCAGTGCCCAGGTGCGGTAATCACCGCCCTCGACTCCTTCATGCTCTGGATTGACACCGAATTCGAACTACTCTCCGAGGCGCTCCGCAAGGTGGACATTGCCATTCTCAACGAGGAGGAGGTCTGTGCTATTGCAGGCGATGACCTTGTTCACAGCGCTGCTGCAAAGATTTCCTCGGGCGAGGCCCTCTATGGGGGCACTGCAGCCGGACCAGGGCCGAGTGGAGTTATCGTCAAGCGTGGCAGGAGCGGCTCAGTCGCATACCTAGATTGCGGCACCATCACCCTACCTGCGTATCCGACCGATGAACTCGTCGACCCTACTGGCGCAGGTGACAGTTTCGCCGGGGGACTGCTCGCAAACATAGCCGGTCGTAAAGGAGCCCTGAATCAGCCCGATACGATGCGTGATGCCCTGTTGCATGCGACCGTCACCGCATCATTCGCTGTAGAGGGGCTAGGAGTATCGGGCATCGCCAATCTCGATCGCGGACGCTATCATGCCAGAGTAGACAAGTATCGCCGCATGGTCGGACTGTGATTATTCGAGACGCTTGATGCCGGGAAGTGGATGAGGGTCACTCTTGGAGGATGTCCTCCTGAGTTGTGAGAATCTCAGCCCGCGTTCTTCGTCTCCGAATTCCGCCTCATCCGATTCCCTATCTTGACCGCTCGACACTCGCTTGACGACCCCGTCCAAGGCCTCCTGAGCAGAGCGCGGCTGCTGAACTCTTGGCCTAGCGCCCCTGCTCACTACATCTGCCTGGTGATCCTGATCGCTTCGCAGTCGGATATACTGTGATGACTGGAATCTTGCTCCGGGAACCTCTACATCCCCATCTGAATCGCCATACTCTGTAGAATAACTCTCATGACGCCTCGATGCCCTGTGACCGGGCCCTAGTAAGGCTCCAATCCAACCCAATCTCTTCTTCGACGCCTTTCTCCTGCCTCCGGTGTTCACTCTTCCAGTCCCCATCGAACTGACGATTCGAGAGACTCCGGGGAACTCCTCAAGGGTGGAGGCATCGATAGCATGCACGGCATCGCCTCCATCAGTCAACAGCGCCTGTCTTGCTCTGGCCTGCTTGACGACACCGGGCCTACACTCTTCGCGAACAGCGACTTCGTTGGGAGCCGGGAGCGATCTAGCCATGTACGGCCCCGCCTCTCCGAATCTGTCCTGAGCCCTTCTAATCATCTGCGAGCTCGTGGGCACTCTTTCTGTGACGGGAGTCCCTGCTGCGTTGATGTAACTCTGAGTGATAGGTAGGTCCTGTGGGGGATGCATCGTCTCGCGAGGTGGAGCCGTGGTTGGTGGAGAGTACGACGAAGTTGGCTCGAAATCGAACATTCCGCCCTCTCCGAATAGATCCATTCCTACAGCAGCCTCACCTAGAGCCGAGTCAATCCGCGATCCCCCTGATGGCTTCTCCTCGTACCAAGAGGGAGACTCCTCCCTGCCCCATGCTCTGGAGTATGCATCAGGCTCGGCCTCTGTAGAAGGCTCATCGAACATCATCATCGGGGAAGTCTCTCCGTTGGGAACAGTCGGGCTAGAAAATGCATCATTGGAGATGGAAGGCATCGGTTCAGGGGGTTCATCGACAGATAGGAATCCCGCCAAGGGGGATGATTCAGGCTCGGCTGGAATGGACAATAGCGGGTCTGAGAAGACCTCATCCTCAGTTATGTCCGGAGCTTCCAACAGACCCTTCGGGTCCATTGCGTCTCCCATCGCATCACTGAATGCCGGGAACATCGGCAATTCCACATCAATGTGCTCCAGTCCCTTTCCGGCTTCTTCAATCGAGATTCCGCGACCCACTCTATCGACCATCATGCAGAGTTTTAGCAGCACTCCTTCGCTCCCCGCCACCATGTGACGATCACCGGCCTCGGTCTCGATGGATAGGACCGAAGTCCTCGACAGGAGATATCCGAGAAGAGTCAGAGAGCCGGCGGCAGTAGAGACCAATGCATACGGAGGTAGCAGGACCTTGAGTCCCAGATAAATCGCCATGAGGCTCAACGGTACGGCCCCGGCCGGGAACATTGGGACCTTCATGTGGCGCATTCTAGATATCGATCCCAATGAAAGTCTGACCCCATGGCCATCGAACCTCTCTAGGGTCAGCTGACGCCGTGTGAGAACGGCGACAAACCTCCCTCCTGACCCGACCAGACTCAGATTGCCGAACAGTTCCGACCTCTCTTCATCTTGGTCGGGCGTAAGCCCGACTGAGTACATCCCGAGCAGACCAGCGACTCTGATTGGCTATAACTGCTCGGGATACTGAGCGCCAGGCCGAACCGCTTACGCGCACACGAGAGAACAGCCGTAGGCTGGGGATTCTCTGATTATCAGAAAACAGTGCCCTTATCGCATGGCTTCTCGGGCCTTATTGGCCTGATTCCACATTTTCTTCTCCTCCTCAGTAGTAGGAGTGAATTGAGGGATGGAGACTGGTCGCATTTCTGAATCGACGGCCACCATGAAAAAGAAGCCAGAACAGATCTCCTCGCCCTCCCACTCGGAACGTGATAGCCTGCAAGAAATCACATGCACTCCAGCGGTGCGAGGAGATGTCCAGACAACCTTGGAAGTTGTTCTGATTATGTCTCCTTGATAGGCAGGACGTCGGAACTTGAGCGCGTCGACTGAGACGGTGACGAACTCCTTGTGGGCGAACTTGCTGGAGACCATCCCCGCGGCTGTATCCATAATCGACATCAGTCGACCTCCGTACAGTGTATCCATCGAGTTCGTATCTCCTGGAAATACTTCGTTCAGCAGCACCACGGGCTCGAGTGAGTGAGGCTCAGACATCACTATCATTAGGTCTCGAGAGTCCACCCCCCTTCAACCCTACATTCATTCAAT
>CEOQ01237408.1_pt1 | contig 15028 bp, 15 predicted proteins | sample 361351 | NCBI WGS metagenome assembly CEOQ01 (sample SAMEA2619907, study PRJEB7988) | marine metagenome | biome: marine biome (ENVO:00000447); feature: deep chlorophyll maximum layer (ENVO:xxxxxxxx); material: "saline water (ENVO:00002010), including plankton (ENVO:xxxxxxxx)" | depth 60 m | reverse complement strand
CAAGGAATAGAATTTAATTTAGACAATTAATTTTAAATGCAATAATATTAGGAGTTAGATATTATGTCATTAGATAATATTAGAGATCAGATTGGTAAATATATTTTAACTGATGGAATGTCACAAATAGTAGACCTAGGCAAGAGCCATGGTGCCTGGCTAGTTGACGCAAGAGATGGAAAGGAATATTTAGACTTATTTTCAATGACCGCATCTATGCCAGTAGGCTACAATCATCCTTATGTTCTGAAAAATCAGGATCGTTTTATTTCATCAGCCCTAAACAAACCTGCAAATTCTGATATATACTCTAATGAAATGGCTGATTTTGTAACTACCATGGGTAGGGTTGCGCAACCTGACTATTTACCCTATGCATTTTATGTAGAGGGTGGTGCCTTAGCAGTTGAAAATGCCTTAAAGGCCGCCTTTGATTGGAAAGTTAGAAAAAACTTGGCTGATGGAAAGGGAGAAAAAGGTTCAAAGATTATTCATTTTAAAGAATGTTTCCATGGTCGCTCTGGATATACTATGAGCCTTACGGATTCATCTGATCCTAGGAAAACTATGTATTATCCTCAATTTGATTGGCCAAGAATAGATAATCCTAAAATTCATTTTCCTTTAAATGATGAATCATTAGAAAATGTTATAAAAGCTGAAAAAAAATCGATCGATCAAATAAAATCTTCATTAAAAGAATTTGAAGATGAAATTGCTGGCTTAATAATAGAACCTATACAGGGCGAAGGTGGTGATAATCATTTTAGATGTGAATTTTTTAAAGAATTAAAATCATTATCTAAAGAGCATGAATTCTTACTTATTTATGATGAAGTTCAAACAGGTGTAGGTATCACAGGGGAAATGTGGGCTCATCAATTATTTACATCAAAGTACTCAAATTGTGAATGCGAAATTAATGACACCAGTCCAGATATAATTAGTTTTGGTAAAAAAACACAGGTTTGTGGAATTTTCGCAAGTAATCGTCTAGATGAAGCAGGCAGTCACGTATTTAAAGAATCAAATAGACTAAATTCTACATGGGGAGGTAATCTCGTTGATATGGTTAGATGTACGGTTTATTTAGAAATTATTGAATCTGAAGATTTAGTATCAAAAGCTAGAGAGAATGGAAAGCATTTATATAGTGGCTTATCGATGCTCAGTCAAAACCATTCAGATTTAGTATCAAATATTAGAAATAAAGGATTATTTGCGGCGTTTGATCTTCCATCCACTGAAATAAGAAGCAAGGCTCTTGAATTAATTTCCAGAGAAGGTGCTTTGATGCTTGGCTGTGGAGATCAATCAATAAGATTCAGGCCACATCTAAATATATCTAAATCTGAAATCGAACATGGTATTTCCATGATTGATAAAGCCCTAAGTAAGATATAATATATGCCATCAAAGGGTGTTCTTTATATTGTATCTACTCCAATAGGAAATCTAGAAGATATTACCTTTCGAGCCATAAGAATTCTTAAAGAATCACCACTTATTGCAGCAGAAGATACGCGCAGAACAAAGAAGCTATTAAGCCATTACAAACTAGAGACAAAAACAATAAGTTATTTTGAGCATAATAGTTTTGCGCGAATACCCAAACTAATTAACCATTTAAATTCTGGAGAAGATTTAGCTTTAGTTTCAGATGCTGGAACGCCTGGAATAAGTGATCCAGCGTATCGATTAATTAGGGCTGCAATTGATTCCAATTTCTTAGTTCAGTCCATACCGGGCCCATCTGCTTTTTTAACTGCATTAGTATGTTCTGGTTTACCAACTGATAGATTTATATTTGAAGGCTTTCTTCCTCATAAAAAAGGAAGAAAAGGAAAATTAGAAAAAATAAAAGATATTGATGCGACAGTAATTTACTATGAAAGTCCTAATCGGATAAAAAAGACATTAAATGATATATTAAAATATGTCGGTGATCGCCCAGCTGTAATTTGTCGTGAATTAAGTAAAAAATTCGAAGAAATATTTAGAGGAAAAGTTTCTGAATTGTTAAATAATTTTAATAATGGTAAGGCAAAGGGAGAATTTGTAATTATGATAGCCAAGGATGACAAAAATGTCTATTTCTAAAGGCTTATTTATTACCTTTGAAGGTATTGATGGTTGTGGAAAAAGTACGCAGGCAAAGATGTTGGTCGATTATTTAAATCAATTGGGGGATAAAGCCATTATGGTTAGGGAACCTGGGGGAACAAAAATATCTGAGGAAATTAGAGATATTTTACTAAACCGACACCTAGATGATATTTGCGATAGGACCGAAGCATTGTTAATGACTGGAAGTAGATCTCAATTAACCTATGAAATAATATTACCTAAATTAGAAAAAGGTATAAATGTGGTTGCTGACAGATATTACGATTCAACATTAGCGTACCAAGGCGGGGGTAGAAAGCTAGATTTAGAATGGCTAATTAAGCTTAATTATTTTGCTACCTATAATCTAGACCCAAATATAACATTTTTTATTGATATTGATCCAAATGAGGCGCAAAAACGTAAAGATCAAGAAGAAGATAGAATTGAAAGGGCAGGAATAGATCTACAAAATCGAGTAAGAAGTGCTTATGTAAGTTTAGCAAAACGATTTAATCACAGATATGTAAGCATCAATGGTGACGATTCTATTGAAAGCATACACAACGCAATAATTGATAAAATGAAAAAGAAAAATCTTATTAAATGAAAAAATATAGAAAAAAAATAATTTTACCTTTGATTATAATTACAGTTATAGTCTCAATAGGTATAACCCAATCAAGTTACTATAGAAAGATAAGTCAATCCCAAAGATTGATAAATCAAGTTTACAATCGTATCGTTTCTACATACCTCCATCAGCTGGATCCAGAAGAGTTCTCCAAAGCTACTATAAATAGTTTAACTGAAAATCTCGACCCCTTCACTTCATTTATTGTTGAAGATGATCAATATAATATAAATATTTTGACCAGAGGAAAATATGGAGGTGTTGGTATACAGCTAGGCTATAGGAACAATACAATGTCAGTGATTGCTCCAATGGATGGAGGGCCAGCAAAAAAGGCTGGAATTATTAGTGGCGATATAATAATTAAAATTGATGATGAAGATGTAAAAAAATATTCATTTAATGACGCTGCAGCTAAAATAAGAGGCCAAAAAGGTACTACGGTTAAGTTAACTGTGAAGAGATTTGGAGATGATGAGCCTATAGATTTTAGCTTAATAAGGTCAGAGATTACAGTAAAAGACGTGACTTACTCTGGAATGATTTCTAATACAACTGGATATATACGTCTTAATCGTTTTTCTACACTTACTCCAAGTGAGATGCGATCTTCAATAAAATCATTATTGAATAGTAAAGCCAGTGAAATAGTTTTAGACTTAAGGGATAATAGTGGCGGACTGCTAAGTGCCGCAATCGATGTCCTTGATTTAATTATTCCTAAAGACGTTTCCCTAGTTTCAACTAAAGGTAGATCAAAAGAGTCAAATAGAACTTTTTACTCAAGAAACAATCCTTTAATTCCTGAAGATATAAAAATAGCAATTTTAATAAATCAAGGAAGTGCTTCTTCAAGTGAAATTGTTGCTGGTGCAATACAAGATTTAGATAGAGGGATTATAATTGGCAATAAATCTTATGGTAAAGGACTTGTCCAAACTGTTTTTTCAATCGACAGTAAACGTAGCGTTAAAGTAACTACTGCTCGATATTATATACCTAGTGGTAGATTTATTCAAAATCCAGATTATATTGATAATAAATATATACTTAATAAAACAAAAGAAGACTCTACATTTACAACTCTTAATGGAAGAACGGTTTATGCGAATGGTGGGATTACTCCAGATTCAACTATTACATTAGATCCTATGAAATCTTTAACGAGCCAATTCTGGAGAAATGGATATTTTTATTCTTTTGCTCAGGAGAATAAATATCGTTATAATTCATTTGAGGATGTTGTTAAAGACAAGAATTTATTAATGGAATTTGAAAAATATCTTGATAAGAAGGATAATATTCTATTGCCTGGACAAAAAGAATTAATAACTGTAAGCGAAAAGATAAATGAATTGGATTCAACAGATATAAACGCAAATAAAGCATTAAAAGATCTTAATGCTTTTTACATGGATCAGCAGTCTAAACAGATGATAGCAGAGAATAATGAATTAAAAGAAATACTTTTGTTAGAATTTGCAGGTCTATTTAATGGACCAGAAGGTCGCCTAAAACAGGCTCTTAAAGATGATAAGGTTATAAAAACTGCATTGGATATGTTGTCAGATAAAAAAATCTATCAGGCTTCATTATCTCCTAAAGAAATTATAGAAAATTGATGAAAAATTTATTTTCCGAGATACGTAATATCGAGACTAAATTCGCAAGCTTTTTTTACAGTCGGGCGATTAGCTCAGTTGGTTAGAGCGCTACGTTGACATCGTAGAGGTCAGCGGTTCAACTCCGTTATCGCCCACATTAAAGAATTATTTAAATACTAAAATTAAATGAGTGAAATAAAAATTACATTACCAGACAAATCTGTAAGATCCTATGATGAAGGTGTTACACCTTTAGATGTAGCTCAATCCATTGGCCCTAGGTTAGCAAAGGATACAATTGTCGCGTCAATAGATGGTAATTTAGTTGATATAAGTAGAAAAATAAATCACGACTGTGAATTAACACTTTATACTGGTGATAGTCACGAAGGCCATCAGGTGCTACTTCATAGCGCTGCACATCTTATGGCTCAAGCAGTTAAATTTTTCTGGCCTAACGCCAAGCTAACAATTGGTCCAGCAATAGATAATCGTTTTTATTATGACTTTGACCTTGATTATACATTTTCTGAAGAAGACTTAATAAAAATTGAGAAAAAAATGCGAGAATTAGCTGAAAATGATTATCCATGCTTAAGGAAAGAATTAACTAGAGATGAAGCTGCAGATTTCTTTAGAGATTTGGACGAATCATACAAATTAGAGATTTTAGATGATATACCAAGCGATGAAATGCTAACCTCATACTCTCAAGGTGATTTTGTTGACCTTTGTCGTGGACCTCACGTGCCATCAACAGGTAGTATAAAATATTTCAATCTTCTCAGTACATCTGGCGCTTATTGGCGTGGCGATGAAAAAAATAAAATGCTTCAACGAATTTATGGAACAGTTTTTTCTACGAAAGAAAAATTAAATAGCTATTTAGAATTGCTTGAAGAAGCCAAAAAAAGAGACCATCGTAAGCTCGGTAAGGAACTAGAAATATATGCATTTGATGATGAAGTTGGGCCAGGATTACCTCTTTGGCTACCAAATGGCGGTATAATTATAGAGCAATTAGAAAAACTAGCTAAAGAAACTGAGAAAGACCATGGCTATCATCAAGTCCGTTCTCCACATTTAACTAAGGGAGAACTATATAAAAAATCGGGACACTTAGATTTATATAAAGATTCGATGTTTCCAGCAATGGATGTCGATGGGAATGATTATTATGTAAAACCAATGAATTGTCCACATCATCATAAAATATATGATGCGTCCCCAAAAAGCTATAGAGATTTACCTTATCGAATAGCAGAGTATGGGACATGCTATCGTTATGAAAAATCAGGTCAGTTATTTGGATTAATGCGTGTAAGAAGCATGCAAATGAATGATGCACATATCTATTGCTCACAATCTGATTTTAATAGCGAATTTTTAGATGTTTGTAACATGTATCTAGAGTATTTTGAAATTTTTGGTATAAAAAAATATGAAATGAGACTCAGCCTCCATGATCCAAAAGAATTAGGTAAAAAATATATAAATGAACCCGAACTTTGGGTTGAAACTGAAAAGTCAGTTAAAGATGCTCTAACTAAAGGAGGGATTAATTTTGTAGAAATACCAGGAGAAGCAGCCTTCTACGGTCCAAAGATTGATGTTCAAGTTTGGAGTGCGATCGGCAAAGAATTCACATTAGCAACTAATCAAGTAGACTTTGCCATCCCTAAGAGATTTAATTTGACTTATACTGATCAAGAAGGTAAAAATCAAACACCGCTATGTATTCATCGTGCACCTTTGAGTACTCATGAAAGATTTATTGGATTTCTAATTGAGCACTATGGAGGTGATTTTCCTTTATGGCTTTCTCCTAATCAAGTAACTATTTTACCAGTTTCTGAAAAAACACATGATTATGCACAAACAATTAAAAGTAAATTAAAAAATGCTGGAATACGTGTAAATTTGGATGATCGCCCAGATAAAATTGGTGCGAAAATAAGATTATCTGAACTTAATAAAGTTCCTATAATGTTAATTGTTGGTGAAAAAGAAGAAGATAATAGCACAGTAACTGTGCGAAGAAGATTTGTAAAAGATCAAGAAACTACAGATTTAGATAGTTTAATAAGTGGTCTTAATTCTGAAATAAACAAAAGGAGTTTACCTTATCGCGAAAGTAAGTGAGATTAAAATAAACGAAAAAATCAAAGCTCATGAAGTAAGATTAATATCTGAAACAGGTGAGCAATTGGGTGTTTTAAAATTAGAAGATGCTATAGAGCGCGCAAAAGATGTTGGCTTAGATTTAATTGAAGTTGCGCCAAACGCAAAACCGCCAGTTGCAAAAATTCTAAACTATGGTAAATTGAAATACGAGGAAAAGAAAAAGCAACAGGCTAGTAAGAAAAAGCAGCATGTAGTAAAAATAAAAGAAATGCGAGTCCGCCCAAGAATTGATGATCATGATTTAGAAACTAAAGTTAGTCGCGGTAGAAAATTCATAAATGATGGATGTAAATTAAAAGTTACTCTGATGTTTAGGGGAAGAGAGATGTCTAGAATTGATCTGGGCACAGATGTATTAAATAGAGTTATTGATATGCTTTCAGATATTGCAGAAGTAGAAAAGCATGGAGAATTGGAAGGTCGTCGGCAGACGATTGTTTTGACTGGTAAATAGGAGATAAAGTCAATGCCAAAACAAAAAACAAGACGTAGTGCAGCTAAACGATTTCGTTTAACTGGTACTGGTAAAATAAGACGAAATAAAGCAAACCATAGTCATATGCTCATTCGCCGCAGTAAAAGTGCGAAACGTAAAATGCGTAAACCTGATTTAGTTGATTCATCAGAGGAAAAACGCGTACGTAGAATGATCACTTGATAAATCAGGAGTAAATAATGCCTAGAGCAAATAGTTCTGTTCCTAGACACAGACGACACAGGAAAATAGTAAAGCAGGCCAAAGGCTACTATGGTGCCCGGAGCCGCAATTTCAAAGCTGCAAAAGATGCAGTAGAAAAAGCTGGTTTATATGCATATAGGGATCGAAGACAGAAGAAACGACAGTTTCGAAGACTTTGGATCATACGAATAAATGCAGCTGCGCGGCAACATGGTCTGTCCTATTCCCAGTTCATCTCAAAGATAAAAGCAAAAGGAATCGATTTAGATCGTAAAATTTTAGCCGACATGGCTATGAATGAACCAGATGCTTTTGAGCAATTGGCTAAGGCCGTAAATAGTTGATGAACATAAAGGAATCTATTGAATCGGTTCGAAAATCATTTCGAACCGATTCTGATCCTTTACCCACAGATTCTAAAGATTTAGAATTATTACATATTAAATACCTTGGTAGAAAAGGTTTGGTGGCAGACCTTTTTAGTCAATTAAAAGATGTTTCAAATAAAGAACGGCCAATTTTAGGTAAAGTTCTCAATGATTTAAAAAATGAGATTTCAAAATCATTAGATAAAATAAATCCATCTTCTTCATCAAAAATGACTCAAGAGGATATTTCTTTGCCAGGCTTAGAATTCCCTTCAGGCACAATACATCCACTGCAACAAACAATGAATGATATAAAAAGAATTTTTATGAACGTTGGTTTTTCTGTTGCCTATGGTCCTGAGATTGATGATGATTTTCATAATTTTAGTGCGTTGAATTTTCCTCCGGAGCATCCAGCTCGAGACATGCAAGACACTTTTTTTATAGATCCAAAAACCATGCTAAGAACTCACACATCTAATGTTCAAATTCATTTAATGGAAAACGAACCCCCACCTTTAAGGTACATAGTACCTGGTAGAGTTTACCGGAATGAAGATATAAGCTTTAAAAGCTATTGCTTGTTTCATCAAGTCGAAGGTATCTATGTAGATAAAAATGTTTCCTTTGCTGATCATAAAGGCATTCTTGAATTCTTTGTAAAAAGAATGTTTGGTGATAATACAAAAATGAGATTTAGGCCTAGTTTTTTTCCATTTACAGAACCTAGTGCAGAAGTGGATATTTGGAGCGATAAAAGACAGCAATGGCTTGAAATTCTTGGCTCAGGGATGGTTGACCCTGAGGTATTTAAATCAGTCAATATAGATCCAGATATCTGGCATGGATTTGCATTTGGAATGGGTATAGAAAGAATTTGTATGCTTAAATATGGCATTGATGATATACGACTTCTTTATCAGGGCGACATGAGATTCTTGGAGCAATTCTAATGCGTATTTCAATTGACTGGCTTAAAGATTTTATAAAATTATCTAATTCGACTGAAGAAATATCAGATATACTTACAATGATAGGGCTCGAATCGGAAAAAATAAATAACCTTTCAAATATTGATGGTGTAATTATTGCTGAAGTTGTTAAAAAGATTAAACATCCCAATGCTGACAAATTGAGCTTATGCCAAGTAAATGACGGTAAAAAATCTCTTTCTGTTATTTGTGGTGCTCCAAATGTAGATACTGGTCAAAAGGTTGCATTTGCACCAGTTGGTACAACTCTACCTGGTAATCTTATTATTAAAAAGGCAAAAATTAGGGGAGAAATAAGTGAAGGAATGATTTGCTCAGAACGTGAACTAGAAATTTCTGATGAACACGAAGGAATCATGGTTTTAAATCATAATGCAAAAGTTGGATCTACCTTTATTGATTACATGAGTTCTTTATCGGAAAGCTTAGAATTAGATATTACACCAAATCGACCCGATTGCTTTTCACATTTAGGCGTAGCTCGAGATATTTCAGTTAAGCTTAATAAAAAAGTAAAACCAATAAATACTAATCCTAAAAAGTATACAAAAAATGAGGTTGAAAATTTAATTTCTATAAATATTGAGAATGCTGATGATTGCCCTAGATACATAGCTGGAATTGTAAAAAATGTAAAAGTAGATAAATCGCCTAAATGGCTTGTTGATAGATTGGAATCAATAGGCCAAAGAAGTATTAATAATCTTGTAGATATATCGAATTTTGTTATGATGGAAATGGGTCACCCAACCCATATTTTTGACTACGATCAGATTGAATCAAATGAAATTTTAATTCGAAGAGGAAGTAAAAATGAATCTATCACAACCTTAGATGAAGTTGATCGCAAATTATCTCCAAACGAACTATTAATTACAAATGGTAAAAAACCCATTGCGGTAGCGGGTATTATGGGTGGTCTAAATAGTGCAGTGTCTGAAAAAACCAAAACTATTTTAATTGAAAGTGCATATTTTGATCCTCCTACAATAAGAAAAAGCGCCAAAGCTTTAGGCATGAGCACAGATGCTTCGAAACGCTTTGAGCGTGGAGCTGACGTAAATGGAGCAGCTGAAGCATTTTGGAGAGTTATAAGCTTAATTGAAGATTCTTCAATTGGCGAATGGGTAGAAGGCTTGATTGATGCCTACCCAAAGCCATTTAAAGAAAAGAAAATTATTCTAACAAAAGAAAAATTAGATATTATATCAGGGGTAGATATAGATGATCTATTTATAAAGACTACATTAATTCAATTAGGCTTCAAGATTAATAGTAATTCAAAAGGTAAGTGGACCTGTATACCTCCATCTTGGAGACCTGATATTGAACGTGAAGTGGATGTAATTGAAGAGCTAATTAGATTTTATGGCTATGATAAAGTCCCTTCAAGATATCACTATGAAAGTATTATGAATGCTAGTGATCCCGACCCACATAAATGCCTAGATGATGTGATATCAATTATGGCAGGCCTTGGTTTTTCACAGGTTTTTAATAATTCTCTACAATCAAAAAATACAGTATCTTTATTAGATTATGATCCAGTTCATATTATGAATCCACTATCAGATAAAATGAATAGAATGAGGAACAGTCTTCTTCCTGGCCTATTAGAAAATATTGACTTCAATTTAAAAAATGGGCATCCAGATACTATGCTTTTTGAATGGGGGAATGTTTTTGAGCAGAAAAGCAAAGGCTTAAAAGGTATTGTGGAAAAATTGCATCTTTCAGCTGTAATTCATGGATATTTAAATAAAACATCAGTTCATAGAAATAAAGCTAGAAAATGTGACTTTGGTGTAATAAGAGGACTTTTTTCAAATTTAATGCAAAGACTAAATGTTAATAACATCACATTCTCTAGCAATGACAATTCATCATTTGGATTTATAAATTCATTATCTATTCATGCTGATAATCAGAAGTTAGGCGAAATTGGAAAAATCAATCCTAAGTTTTCAAAAACAATGAATTTAGATAATGATGATGCATATGGTTTTCAACTGGATCTTGAATTGCTAATGTCTCTTGCAAAAAACATTTCTACCTATAATTCAATTGTAACTTTTCCACTTATAGAGCGTGATTTAAACTTTATTGTCGATGAACAAATATTAGCTGGAGAATTAATCTCTTCAGTAAAGAAAAATGGAACATCCTTATTGAAAAGCGCTCAACCAGTCAACGTATTTCGGCATAGCTCATTAGGTAATAATAAAAAATCAATAACTATAAATATGATTTTTCAATCTCCTACCAAAACACTTGAAGATAAAGATGTAAATCCAATAATAGATAAAATTATCCAAGTGGTTTCTAAAAAATACAGTGCTAAATTAAGGTAATTCAAATGAGTAAAACTATGGATTCAAATGATAATTTTGTAAAAGTAACAATTTACGGTCAAGAGTATACAATAAAAGCTCCCGCTGATGCTTCGTATATTAAAAATATAGCTGAATACGTCGATGAAAAGATGCGCGAAGTTCAAGAAGAGCTATCAACGCCTCAGGTTCCTGCTAAAGTTGCAATCTTAGCTGCTATGAATATCTCTGATGATCTTTTTGCTGCAAAACGCGATCGCGAAAAAAGTACAAACGAAGTTGAGAGAAAAGTTTCATCCTTGATTGAAATTGTTGAAGAAGCTATCCAGCAATAACTCATATAAAGTATTCACATATGAAAACTAAGATACTATCCGGCAAAGAGGTTAGTGCTTCAGTTTATGATGACATTAAATCGCGAATAAATTTGCTACTAAAACGGGATATTACCCCACGTCTAGCTGTTATTCTTATTGGTGACAATCCAGCTTCTGAGGTTTACGTTAATAGCAAATCTAAAAAATTTTCTGAGCTTGGCCTTTTATCAGAGACAATTAAGCTTTCTAAGGATGTATCTGAGTCTGATGTGATTTCTAAAATTGAAGCACTAAATAGTAATGATGAAATTCATGGTATTTTAGTTCAGCTCCCTTTACCTAACCATATTAATAGTGATAATGTGATTAAAACCATAAAACCTCATAAGGATGTAGATGGATTTCATCCATTCAATTTGGGTACTTTATTGACTGGAAAGCCAGAATTTGTTCCATGCACTCCAAAAGGAATAATGAGAATTTTGGAATATTACCAAATTGATTTATCAGGATTGCATGTTGTTGTTATAGGGAGGAGCAACATTGTTGGTCGCCCAATATCTGTTTTAACTAGCTTAAAAAATAAATATAGTAATGCTACTACAACCCTTTGTCATTCAGGAAGTAAAAATATGGTTCAATATTTACTAGATGCAGACGTTGTAATACTTGCTCTTGGTTCTCCTGAGTTCTTAAAAAAAGATCATATTAAAAAAGATGCTATAATTATTGATGTTGGTATTAATAGAATAATTGACCCTCTAAATGGAAAGAAAAAATTAGTTGGTGATGCTGATCAGAAATCATTAATGGGGAAAGCTGGTGCAATTTCACCAGTTCCTGGCGGGGTTGGACCTATGACAATAGCAATGCTTGTAGAGAACACTATTGAGGCAGCTGAAAAGTCAGTTGATTTTTCATTGTAATTACTTTCTTTTGTCCTAGTTTTTTACACAAGTTTTTCATTGAATTATATGGAAGTAGTAGTAAAACATAACAAAAACTCTTATAGAATTAACCAAAGCTCAGCTAAGTCTCTATCAATTCCTTACAATTACAACGGAGACCAACCCACTTTTTATGATTCAGAAAAGGGGAGCGCAAAACCAATGAAACAAAATGGGTTTATTGGATTAGTTAATGATAAAAACGGATGTAACGTGATGAATATTAACCAGAATATTCATTGCACAGGTACTCATACTGAGTGCGCGGGACATATTTTGGCGGATTCAATATCAATTAATGATGTATTAAGTCATGAGTATTATTTAACAGAATTGATTTCTGTCTCACCTATCTCAGCTCTAGAAACAAAAGAAACATATCATGTACCTTTTTCTAAAGAAGATAGAGTTATAACAAAAAGAATGATTGAAAGTAAAATTCCTGACAAAGCTTTAGGATTAATTATTAGAACTTTACCTAATTCTCTATCAAAAATGAGCCAAAGTTATAATGCTACTAACACTATTTTTTTTACGAAAGAAGCCATTAAATACATAACTAGATGTAAAATCAGACATTTGGTGGTTGATATGCCTACAATTGATAAATATGATGATGGTGGTCAACTAGGAAATCATCATTTATTTTTTGAAAATACACCCCCATATAAAAAAACCATTACTGAGATGGCATATATAGGTAATGAAATAATTGATGGTTCTTATTTAATGACTATTGAAATTCCACCCATGGTATTAGATGCTGCACCATCAAGACCATTTATTTTTGATATAAAAAATTAATGAGTAAGAAAAAATCAAATAAACCAGAATATTATCAAGATTACTTAGAATTAGAAAAAATACTAAATAGTCAAAATCTTAATAGTGATAAAAATAATCAGCATGCGCATGATGAAATGCTATTTATTATTATTCATCAGGTCTATGAGCTTTGGTTTAAACAAATAATTTACGAATTAGATTCAGTGATTAATATCTTCCTAGAAGATGATATAAATGAATCAAATATTGCCACTGCTGTATCTAGGTTAGATAGAATAACAGAGATTCAAAAGATTTTAATTGATCAAGTGGGCGTTCTTGAGACTATGACACCAATGGATTTTCTTGATTTTAGAGATTTATTAGTTCCTGCTTCTGGATTTCAAAGTAAGCAATTCAGATTGATAGAAAATAAATTAGGATTAGATCAGCAAAAGCGATTTACTTATGGGAATGCAAATTATAAAAAATATTTGAATAAGAATGATAGCACAGAGGTTAAAGAGAGTGAAGTTCAGACTAATTTGTTTATTTTGATGGAAAAATGGTTAGAAAGGACGCCTTTTTTAAACTGGGGGGATACATCTTTTTGGAAAGAATATGAATCTGCAGTTAATAATATGCTAGATAATGACCTTTCTATGATAAAACTAAACAAAAACTTTTCAGATGAGGAAAAGAAAATTCATATACAGCATCATAAGAATACACAAAAATCTTTTGGTGTTGTACTAGATATTGATAATCACAATGAAATGGTTAAAAATGGAGAGTGGCGCTTATCGCATCAGGCAACGCAGGCTGCGCTCCTAATATTATTGTACAGAGATCAACCAATTCTAAATAACCCGTATCAATTTTTAACAAAATTAGTAGATATAGATGAGCTTTTTACAACTTGGAGATATAGACATGTTTTAATGGTTTCAAGAATGATCGGTCGTAAAATTGGGACTGGGGGATCAACCGGATCTAAATATTTAAATAAAACCACTGAAAAGCATCGAGTTTTTCAAGATATCAATCAACTAACTACATTTTTGATACCTCGATCATCATTGCCAGAATTGCCGGAAAAAATCAAAAATGAATTAGGGTTTTACTATCATATAAGGAAAAAATAATGGATAAAAGCTTAAAAGGTAAAACAGCTATAGTTTGCGGTAGCACTGATGGTATAGGTAAATCTACCGCTGTTTTAATGGCAGATAGAGGTTGTCAAATCATTCTAGTTGCAAGAAATCAGGATAAACTAGACTCAACTTTAGCTGAATTAAATAATAATCAAAACCACTCTTCAGTTTGTGCAAACTTTGATAATCCAGAAGAATTAAAGGAAAATATTTCAACAGCTTTAAAAAGTTTAAACAAACCTGTGGATATTCTAGTTAATAATTCAGGTGGCCCTCACGGAGGTCCATTAATAGAAGCTGATGAAGATGAATTTAGAGTTGCATTTGAAAGATTACTCATATGTAATCATATTTTAGCAAAAGCCGTTGTCCCAGGTATGAAAGAAATAAAATGGGGAAGAATAATCAATATAATTTCCACTTCTGTACGTCAAGTAATTGCTGGCTTAGGCGTTTCAAATACAATTAGGGGAAGTGTAGCTCAATGGGGGAAAAGCTTAGCTCTAGAACTTGGTGAATTTGGCATTACTGTTAATAATGTTCTTCCAGGCTATACAGCAACTTCTCGACTCAAAGACCTAGCAAAAACTAAATCAGAATCTACTGGAATCAGCGAAGAAGATATATATGAAGCTTGGGGAAACAATACTTCTCTTAAGCGATTAGGAATGCCAGTAGAAATTTCTGAATGTATAGCATTCCTTGCTTCTGATGCTAGTAGTTACATTACCGGACATAATCTATCAATTGATGGTGGACGTTTCGGTGGGGCTTAATGGATCCAATTCTTAATTATATTAATGGTGAATATGTTAAGCCATCATCTAATGATTATATTGATGTAATAGATCCAGCTATAGGTGAAAAATATACTGAAGTAGCCAATTCTGATAAAAATGATATAGATAAGGCTGTTTATGCAGCCGAAGAGTCTTTCTTAGGATGGTC
>CEOQ01103751.1_pt1 | contig 15030 bp, 12 predicted proteins | sample 361351 | NCBI WGS metagenome assembly CEOQ01 (sample SAMEA2619907, study PRJEB7988) | marine metagenome | biome: marine biome (ENVO:00000447); feature: deep chlorophyll maximum layer (ENVO:xxxxxxxx); material: "saline water (ENVO:00002010), including plankton (ENVO:xxxxxxxx)" | depth 60 m | reverse complement strand
TAATTCAAATCAGATATATGGATTTATAACAGATAGTTTGTCGGGAGAAGCTTTAATCGGAGCTAATGTGTTTGTTGAAGAGACTGGCAAGGGAATGGCTACTGATATTAATGGGTATTACGTTCTTTCTGAAATTCCTTCAAATAAGATCACTCTTATTGTTTCATATGTTGGTTATAAAAGATTTAAAAAGAATATCAATTTTGATAATGATATTATAAATAAAAATAAATCTATTAATCTTGATATTGCGATGGAAATCGAAGCTATAGAGATTGTTGAGATTGATGTGAGTGCTGAAGAAATTGAAAGATTGAACAAAATTGAACCTAGTAGGATTTCACTTTCCCCAAGAGTTTTAAAAGCACAACCTTCACTTGCAGAGCCAGACATTTTTCGAACTATTCAATCTCTTCCTGGTGTATTAACCACATCAGAGTTCAGTACTGGTCTTGTCATTCGGGGCGGTAATACAGATCAAAACCTAATATTGTTGGATGGGATAACTGTTTATAATCCATCTCATCTTGGTGGTCTTTTTTCTAACTTTATTGTTGACGCAGTAAAGGATGCTGAACTTATAAAAGGAGGTTATAATGCCGAGTATGGTGGAAGGCTATCAGCTGTACTCGATATTCGTAGCCGTGAAGGTAATAGAAATAAATTTGAAGGTAGTACTAGTATTTCAGTCTTGTCAGCTCAGACAACTTTAGAAGGACCCTTTCTGAATGGTGCTTGGCTGTTGGCTGGTAGAAGGACATACTTTGATAAATTATTACCTAAAGTAACTGACTTTAACTTTCCATATTACTTTTATGATCTTCAGGGACATGTGTTCACCGATTTAAATGAAAAAGATAGAATTTCTCTAAGCTTTTACCGCGGCGTAGATGATCTTCAATATTCAGATCTAGACCTAGATTCGGATTGGGGTAATGAAACTGCGAGTTTGGCATATCGTCGAGTATTTAACGAAAAAATAATAGGAAATTTTTTGTTAGCGAATAGTCGTTTTTATACAAGATTTGGCTTAGGTGGTGAAGCAGGAATTAATGAATACAACCCCCTAAGAGATATTACTTTAGCTGGTGATATATCTTATTTTAAAAGCCAGGAATTCAATTTATTTTTTGGGGCTGAACTTAAAGATTTAGATATTAAATATAATTCAAGATTTAATGATGAAACTTTATTTGATTCTAGAACAGCACCCTCACAATTAGCTTTCTATTCGAAAGTAAAATGGAAGCCAAATAAAAGATTTATTATTGAACCAGGTATTAGAATAAGCACTTTTTCAAGTCATAGTTCGGGATTATATCCAGACCTTCGCTTAAGCAGTAAATTTATAATTAATGATGATCGTTTTATTAATTTTGCTATGGGAAACTATCATCAATTTATTTCAACTTTTCAAGATGATTTCACACAACAGATTCTTGATAGTTGGTTTGCAATAGATGAAAAAGGTGAACCTTCACGAGCTTCACAGTTTGTTTTAGGATACGAGCAATTTATGAATAGAGGAATAAAAATTCAAATTGAAGGCTATTACAAAAATATCACGGATATGCTGACTTATGAAGAAAGGCGTGCAACAACGGATGGAAGAGTAGAAAATGAGAGCATTCTTGATCTTTTAACACCAGCTGATGGATATGCATATGGAGCAGAACTTTTTATACAGAAATCAATAGGTAAGTTAAGTGGTTGGGCTGGTTATTCCTGGTCTGTGAGTAGAAAGAAAATGAACAATAAAGAGTACTTTACAAATTGGGATCGTTCTCATGTTTTTAATATTTTATCAAATTATCAACTAAATAAACAGTGGGAATTTAATTTAAAATATACGCTTCAATCTGGGCAGGCCTTTACCCCTATCAATGGTTACTTTTTAGAGAATCTTCCAGGAGGATCACAACAGAATTATCGTACAATTCCTGCAACTAGAAATGGTGGCAGATACCCATCATATCATCGATTAGATCTTGGCGCCGTTTGGCATCGAAAGAATTTTGATATATTTTTTCAAGTAATAAATGTATATAATAGAGAAAATATTTTTACATATACTTATCCACTTGGAAATACGTTTAATGGAATTGATGATGATGGTGATTGGGATTTAAAAAAACATGATAAAAATGGAAATGGAAAACCTGATAAAGGAGAACCAAATGTAGATGAGAATGATGAAGGTAGGATACAAAGAAATGCTGTTAGTCTTTTTCCATTAATTCCAACAATTGGAATAACCTGGAATTTTTGATGAACAAAGTATATATATTTAGCTTATTCCTAATCATTATGGGTTGTGATGGGTTTAATGATCCAGAATCTCCTTACATTGAAAAGTATGTAGTTTTTGCCAATTTGTCTGGCAATAAAGCAATGATAAATGATACAGTTTTTGTTTCCAGAAGTGCTTCATTAGATGAAAATATAGATGCCGAAAAATTATGGGTGGAGGATGCAAAAGTAACTATATCTGGGGATATGATTGATGCTCAAGCCTATCCTGTGTCTGGTCGCCCAGGTCGTTATCAAACAGATAAGTCAATTATTTATTTACCCGGAAAAACATATAAATTGACAGTTGAAGTTGGAGGACAAGTTTTGTCTTCAAAAACTACCATTCCAAAATCTTTAAATATTGATACTAAAACTGACTTAACAACTTATACTTGTAGGGATGGCACCATTTTGTCAATTCCAGAAATTAATGTTAATAATATGGATGAAAATGGTAACCCAATTCAAGGAAAGGTGGATACTCTATTATATAACTATGGTCAATGTTTTACAGGAAGCTTCGCTTCGTATCCTCTGTTTATGCTTGATTTTACAATAGATGATTCATCAAAGTTAGTTAGAACATTGACCTACGCTCTTGAAAGTGATAGTATGGACTTAGAACCTGAAGAAAATGGTGTTTTTTATGATTACAATTGGAATAGCGTTCGTGATAGCACTTATATTAATTTGATTTATGATACCAGTTTTGTTAATAGAATATGGAAAGGTCAATACCAGCGTGATATGAATAATAATCCATCAAGAGAGAATCCTTTTGTCTGGTCTGTAGAAACAACACCGATTAGAATGAGTTGGTTATTCTTTAATTACTACGGTCTTCAGTTAATAACTGTTCAATCTACAGATAAGAACTATTATAATTATTTAAAAGGAGATCCCATAGGAAATAATATATACATATTACCCGGTTCAAATATTGATGGTGGTTATGGTTTATTTTCTTCTGATACTTCTGTATCATTTTATGTTTATTTAAAAAGAGGTAAAGACTACTCAAAAGATTCTTAAGATTTCACATCTTGAGAAATTTAATTTCCAATAATTTTTGCAATAGTTGTTGTAACTTTTAAAATTCTTTTGAAATTTGGGTATATCCAATTGCAACCAAGCCAATAGCATCATATAAATAACCGATTTATTTTATTCATTGAGGAGGTTTAAATGAAATCGTTGAACAAATATACTTTTTTAGTATTTATTCTTATATCCCAATCTTTTGGTTTAAATGAAAAAAATAAAGCTAATTATGATTTAGCAACACAATTTGCTCCATACAAAATTAAAAAACTTACTTATTCGACATCTTTAAATCCTAAGTGGATTAAAGGAACAAATAATTTTTGGTATGAATGGAAGTCGTCAGATGGGAGTGCCTTTTATATTGTTGATCCTTTAAAAGGAACTAAAGAAAAATTATTTGATAATGATAAAATAGCATCTCAGTTAACACGGTTAACACTCGACCCATGGGATGGAAAACATTTACCAATAGAAAAAATAAAATTTGTTAAAGACGATATAATTCAATTTGATGTCAAATCATCTCAAGATGAAGAAAAAGATGAAATAGAAGATGATGAGAATCAAGAAGAACAAAAGCGGAAGCGACAAAAAGCGAAAAAGAAAATTTTTCATTTTGAATATGATATCAAAAGAAAAACATTAAGAGAGCTAGATAAATGGGAAGCCCCTGATAATCATCCTGATTGGGCAAGCATCTCACCTGATGGAAAAACTATTGTTTTTGTTCGTAATGATAACCTCTTCAAAATTGATGAATCAGAATATAAAAAAGTTTTAGATGCTCGTCGAGATAAAGATAAAAAATCAGCTGATAAAGCTTCAAAAAAACTTGAATTAGATGAAATTCAATTAACTTATAATGGTGAAGAACATTTTAGTTACTCAAACTCAAGATTTTGGGCTAGAGGAACAATCGATTCAAAAAGAGAAAAAGAAAAGAATAATCGAAAAAAGGTTAATCTTTATTGGTCAAAAGATTCTAATAAATTTGCACTTATACGCGCAGATAGAAGAAAAGTAAAGAATTTATGGGTTGTGCATTCAGTCGGTCACAAAAGACCTGAACTTGAAACATACAAATATGATATGGCTGGAGATTCACTAGTTTCACAGTATGAGATGATGGTATATGATTTAGATAGTGATAGAGCTGTAGTTGTAGATACAGATAATTTTAAAGATCAAAGAGTGGGTCTTTACGCATCAAGAAACTTTATTTATCCAGACAGTGATGAGCCAAGAAGAAATTTGTGGCTTTCTAAAGATTCAAAGCACCTCTATTTTTATAGACAAAGTAGAGATTGGCACAAGGTAGATGTATGTAGAGCTGATACTGAAACTGGAAAAGTAGAAGTGCTTTTTGAAGAGAGGTTAAATACATATATTGATTTACAGAGACTTGAACTAATGGATAATGGGAATATGATTTGGTGGTCTGAGAGAGATGGATGGGGACATTTATATTTATATAATTCGAAAGGCGAAGTCCTTAAACAGCTTACAAATGGTCCATTTTCAGTTCGTTCTGTTGTTGGTATTGATGAGGCTAAAGGGAATATCTACTTTATGGCAAATGGAAGAGAAAAAGATGAAGACCCATACTATCAACATTTATATCGAGTCTCAATGGATGGGACACGATTAAAGTTATTAAATAGTGGAAACTTTGACCATCGAGTAAATATGGATGAATCAAATAAATATTTTATTAGTAATTATTCAAGGGTCAATACACAACCAAAGTCAGCACTTTATAATACCATGGGTAAAAAATTACTTGATTTGGAAGAATCGGATATGTCACAATTAATAGCTGCTGGGTTTAAGTATCCAGAGCCATTTCAAGTGAAATCAGCAGATGGGATTACGGATATATATGGGGTTATGACTAAACCTTTTGATTTTGATCCAAATAAATCATATCCAATTATTGCTTATGTATATCCAGGACCTCAAACCGAATCTGTGGCAAAAGCCTTCAATCAATTGAGGCATCACACAACACATTTAGCTCAATTTGGATTTATTGTCATAACAATTGGTAATCGTGGTGGTCATCCTTGGAGATCAAAGTGGTATCATAATTATGGTTATGGAAATTTAAGAGATTATGGATTGGCGGATAAAAAAGCAGGAATTGAGCAGTTAGCTGCTAAGCATAGTTTTATTAATATGGATAGAGTAGGTATTTACGGACATTCAGGAGGAGGATTTATGTCAACTGCAGCGATGCTTGTATATCCTGACTTTTTCAAAGTTGCAGTTTCATCTGCAGGAAATCATGAAAACAATGTTTATAATAGTTATTGGTCAGAAAAACATCATGGTATCAAGGAAGTAGTTGATGATGAAGGAAAAATAACGTTTGAATATGATATTGCAAAAAATTCTCAATTAGCTAATAATCTTAAAGGTCACTTAATGCTAACAACAGGAGATGTTGATAATAATGTACATATGGCAGGTACATTGAGGATGGCTGAAGCATTGATCAAAGCTAATAAAAGGTTTGACTTCTTTATATTCCCAGGTCAACGCCATGGTTTTGGAAATATGAATGATTATTGGGCATGGTTAAGAGCTGAATATTTTGTAAAACATTTAATTGGTGATAATTATTGGGATGTTGATATCAATCAATTAAATCTTGAAAAAGAACAAAATAAATAAGTGGATTTATAATCAAGAACAGTAAGTCCATAAATATTCTGATAATATTAAGTGTTATTATATCTGGATGTGATAGTAATAAGATTATAAATCCAAAGGGTTACAATACAGAAAATATAATTTTAATAACCCTTGATGGTGTTAGGTGGGAAGAAGTATTTACTGGAGCCGACCCAAATATTATTAATAATGACACGCTTGTGGTTGATGTTGATAAAACAAAAAAGAATTATTGGGATGATAATGATTTTCAACGTCGAAAGAAGCTAATGCCATTCCTGTGGTCAACGATTTTTGAGAATGGACAAATCTATGGTAATAAATTCAAGGGTAGTTCAATGGAGTTAACAAATCCATACCTTTTTTCTTATCCTGGTTATAGTGAATTACTTACTGGATTTAGCGATGATAGTGTTAATAGTAACGATAAGAAATATAACCCCAATAAGAATGTTTTAGAATTTATGAATGAAAAAGATGGCTTCAGAAATAACGTTGCAGCTTTTGCCTCATGGGATGTTTTTGATTGGATAATTAATAATCAACGAAACTCATTCACCATTAATTCAGGCGCATACCCTCTTGAAGATAAAATAATTACGGTTAAACAAAGATGGATGAATTCATTTATTTCAGAAATTCCGTACCCTGGATATGGGCGCGGAGTACGCTGGGATGTTTTTACATATGAATATGCTTTCGAATATTTGAAATTGAATAAACCAAGAATTTTATATATATCATTTGATGAAACTGATGGATTTGCACATAATATAAAGTATGATAAATATCTTTATGGTATTAATCGTTTGGATAGATATATCAAAAACTTTTGGACTTGGATTCAATCAAATGAAAAGTACAAAAATAAAACTACTATGATTATAACAACAGATCATGGTAGAGGAAAGTATAAAGATAATAAGTGGGGAAGCCATGGTGCAAGTGTGCCAAATGCAAAGTATATATGGTCTGCAATCATAGGTCCTGATACACCTGCTCAAGGTGAAATAACTGAATCAAATGATATATATATGAATCAAGTTGCTGCAACAATCACTCATTTATTAGGTTATGATTATTCAACGAACTCAGAATCTGGATCAGTTATTTACAATATGATATCAAATTGATTTAATGTCTTCCTACTCCATGTGACCAAACTAACGTACCTCCAAGGTAAGCTGTAAAAAATACAGCACAGACTAATAAAAATAAAAAAGCAAAAGCGATGATATCAATGCGCCTATCATCTTTATAATTATAAAATAAATACATCCAAAAAATAAAAAAAATAATTGATCCCCAGGTAACCACATTACCAAATATTTCATGCTGATTCATTAAGTTGGTCACCTCAGTTGAATAATTTTTTTCAGTAGCTTTTTTAAGTTCCCATTCTCCAGTTATTGAGGAGAATATTGAAAATATCGCTGATAAACCAACTAACCATAAGCCGGTTGTTTTATGAATCCAATTTGATTTAATTAGATGTATTGTATGAAGAATAAACGCACCAAAAATAAATGCAATTGGGAAATGAACTAGGAAAGGATGTAAAGTAAAAGACATTATATCAATTTAATTAATATAATTTTTTGTAGCCCGTAGGGGAATCGAACCCCTGTTGCAGGAATGAAAATCCTGAGTCCTAACCACTAGACGAACGGGCCACTAATTATAAAAAACTATCTTTAAAGCGGTTGCAAAATTAGATGTCCTAATCATTAATCAGCAAACTTTAAAATATTAATTTTCTTTTACATCAAGTATGTCAAGAAGCTCACCTTTTTGATGTAATTCCATTGTAATGTCGGCTCCTCCAATTAGCTTCCCCTTAACAAAAAGTTGAGGTATCGTTGGCCAACCTGATTGCTCAGATAATTGGATCCGAATTTCAGGATCTACAAGTATGTTAATATCTTTATATTCCACTCCATAGTGGTTTAGAATTTGTACTACTTGATTTGAAAATCCACACATCGGCATATCCTTTGTACCTTTCATGTAGAGTATAATCGGATTTTCTGCTATATCATTTTTAATTTGTTCTTTTAAGTCCATTAATTTTCCTGCGGATTGTTTTTTTCCCATTCTTTAGTTGAAAATGTTTTTAATTGAAGAGCGTGAATTTCTCTTGTCATATGATCTCCAATAGCACTATAAACTTTTTGATGCTGTTCAATTAAAGATAAGCCATCAAATGAAGAGCTAATTACAATAGCACTAAAATGATCTTTTGTGCCTGTTGTATCAACTACTTCTATTTTAGCACCTGGAATACCGTTCTCAATTAATAGTTTTACCTCTTCAGGTTCCATTTCAACCTTGCTTATTATAATGTAAATTTAATTTATCTATCAGTATTATTAAAACAAATCAATTGATTAAAGATCTTTAATCAATAAAACATTTATTAAATTTCATACTTAAATGAAGCTATATAGTTGGAATGTAAATGGCATTCGTGCCGCTGAAAAAAAAGGATTCTTAAATTGGCTAGACGAAGTACAGCCAGATATCCTTTGTGTCCAAGAGACAAAAGCAAAGATCGACCAGTTAGGTTCATCGTTAATTGAGGATCATGGATATCATACATTTTGGCATTCTGCAATAAAACCTGGTTATAGTGGAGTAGCTACATTTTCTAAAGAGAAGCCACACTTTGTACAAGAAGGTTTAGGTATAGAAAGGTTTGATTCAGAGGGACGTGTTTTGCTTACTGAACATGATGATTTTTTACTTTATAATATATATTTCCCAAATGGTCAGAAAGACGATGTTCGCCTAAATTATAAATTAGATTTTTACGATGAACTATTGCCCATAATTAATGAACAAGTAGATAGTGGGAACAATGTAATTGTAACTGGTGATTGGAATACTGCTCATCATCCAATTGATTTAGCACGGCCAAAAGAAAATGTTAAAACATCAGGGTTTATGCCCATAGAAAGAGAAAAGTTAGATACTTATGTTTCAAATGGATGGGTTGATACTTTTCGACATTTTCATGCTGAGCCTAATCGCTATACTTGGTGGACGTATAGATTCGGGGCGAGGGAAAGGAATGTTGGTTGGCGTATAGATTATTTTTTTACAAATGAAACATTTATTGATCAGCTTGAAGATGCAGATATTCATGATAATATAATGGGCTCAGATCATTGCCCGGTATCAATCACTTTGAAAAAAGGTGGAATCTAATTTAAATCATAAGATCGACTGCAATTGCATCAGAAAAAGCGAATCCTTTGTTAGTTAATTTTAATCTATCCTTTTCAAATATAAAATAATTACCCCATTTAATTTGATTTTCTTCAATCGATTTTTTGACTGATTTTTTAAATTTATTTGGAATTCGATTTAAATTTATTCCATCACTAATTCTTAATCCAAATCCAATTAATTCATTTGTAAAATTTTTTTCAGAAAAATCTTCGCTAAAATCTATTGGAGTTTTTCCTTCTTTAATTAACCTAATATATTTATCCAAACTTCGCACATTAGAATACCTTTTTTCACCATCAAAGCTATGTGCAGATGGACCAAAAGATAAATATGGATTAATTTTCCAATAGTGAATATTGTGCATGCATTCTCTATTTGGTTTTTTCCAATTTGAAATTTCATATTGTACAAAGTTGTTATTAGAAAGAGATGATTGAGTCCATTCATAGTAATTAATGCTTTCATCATCACTTGGCATAGTAATTGTGCCATCAGCAACGTATCTAAAAAGTTTTGTATTTTTTTCAACTGTTAAGGAATAGCAAGATATGTGATCCGGTTGTAGATCAATCACTTTTTGGAGATCACGCTTCCAAATATCTATTGTTTGATTTGGGATATTATATATTAAATCACAATTTATATTTTTATATCCGGCTTTTCGTGCATTCTCAAAAGTAGTTATTACATCACTTGGGCTATGATTGCGGGTTAAAAAATTTAATAATTCTGGTTCTAATGATTGCGCACCAATGGATAATCTATTTATTCCTAAATCATGGAACTCTTTTAAGCTTTCCATTTCTGCTTCTCCAGGGTTTGCTTCAATAGTGAATTCAGCAACCTTTGATATATCAAATTTTTCTGATAATGTGTTTATTAATTTTATTATTAGATCAGGATGAATTAGACTAGGAGTACCGCCCCCAATAAAAATTGTATTTATCTTCCATTTACTTGTGTCAATAGTGCATAATTGAATTTCTTTTAATAAAGCCTTGAAAAAACTAGGAATATCATCATCGCGTTCAGTTATAGAATAGAAATCACAATACATGCACTTTATACGGCAAAATGGAATGTGTATATAAAGACCAGCCGTTGGCATGGAAAAATAAAAATTAATCAGCTAAACTATTTATATCATCCCTAATCAATATTAAAATAGCTGATTGGGGGACAATTAGAAAATCATCATTTTCAATTTTGACTTCTATGGATGCTTTATTTAAAAATAATGCCATATCGCCAACATCTGCTTGCGGTGGAATATATTTCACCGAGTTATTATTATTGCTGGACCATGGTTCTTCAATGTCATCATCAGGGTTTCCTAATGGTATGCCTGGACCAACTTCAACGACCACCCCACTCAGAATCTCTTGTTTTTCTACGACACTTGGAGGCAGATAAAGTCCAGCTTTAGATTTTTTTTCACCACGATCTGGCCTAATTAAAATCCTATCTCCGACAACAAGAATCTCTTTGTTTTTACTTCTCATGTTAGAAATTAAGTATGTTTATTTGGTTAGTACAAGTTGCATGAAAATATTGAAAAATTAGATTTTAAAAGCGAAATTTACCGAATGGATGTTCAATTAAAGATTGTAAAAACCAATTCTGATAAGGAGCTAGTAATCAATATTAGAAAAGAGGTCTTTATCGAAGGGCTCAATATACCTGAGCATTTAGAAATTGATTCAAATGAAGAAAGTGCTATATATATATTGGCTCAAGTAGATGGGAAATCTGTAGGTACAGCTAGATGGAGAGAAACAGATAAAGGAATAAAATTAGAACGCTTTGCTGTTTTAAATGAATATAGGTCCTGCGGAATTGGAACTAAGATGACTAAGTTTATTATAAATAAATTAAAAGACTCTAAATTGATTTATTTAAATGCACAAAGCTCAGCTATTCCTTTTTATGAAAAATTAGGATTTAAACCCATTGGTCCAAGATTTAGAGAAGTTGATATTGAGCATCAAAAAATGATTTTTCCTAAGAATAACTAGCCTAAAGCAGTCGTTTTACTATCATAAATTTCCACTTATATTCTACCTAATTTGGATAATCTAAATACTAAATAAATAAAATATCATGACTGGTTCAATTTACCGTCGAATGGGACAGCTATTGTTCCATTTTTGGCCATATATACTTATTTCTTCTATCTCAGCAGTAATTTTTGTACTGTTGAATAGTATCTCTATTTGGTTAACGGCATCATTTATTAATAATGTTTTAACAGATTTTGACAAAATTGTTCAATCCCAATCAGAATGGGCTTCTAAAACAACTCTTACTGCTAATGAAAAACTGAAATATTGGACCAATTTATTTATTTTGCGAGATACACCTACACAATCATTAAAAATATTATGTTTCACAATATTAGGTGTTTTTTTCATAAAAAATATTTTTCTATATATAAAAAATATTCTTCTAAGAATTGTTGAGTTAAAATTAGTTCGTGATATTAGGAATCAGCTTTATAGACATATTCAAACCTTATCTTTAGGGTATTTTCATAAACGACACACTGGTTCAATAACTTCTATTGTAATGAATGATGTGGAACAGCTTCAAATTGCACTAGGAGTTGTCTTCCAAAGATTATTTGTTGAGCCAATCAATATTTTAACTTTTGTTACTCTTTTATTTATAATTAGTTGGAAACTTGCTTTAATAGCGATAATAATTATACCATTAGCAGGTATTGCAATAATTGGTATAGGAAGAAGTATCAGAAGAAAATCACGGAGAACTCAGAAAAAAATTGCAGAAATAATGCAAATACTTACTGAGACTCTTTCATCCATCAGAATTGTGAAGGCCTTTGTAAATGAAAAAGAAGAAATAAAAAAGTTCATAAAAGAAAGTGAGCACTATTTTAAGTTGCTTTTGAAACGCGGAAGATTAGATCTAATAGCAGGCCCAGTAACTGAAAGTTTTGGAGTAATAATAGGTGTAGTTTTACTATGGTATGGTGGCACAGAAGTTTTATTACAAAAAGGACTCGAGCCTGAAGATTTTATTCGATTCATCTTAATATTATTTTCAATTCTAGGTCCAATTAAACAAATGAGTAATGTTAATTTAAAAATTCAAACTGGTGCAGCATCTGCGGAACGAATTTTCATGTTACTGGATACACCTCCTGAAATTATTCAAGATTCAAAGCCAATAGAGCTAAAAAAGTTCAAAGATTCAATTTCTTTTGATCAAGTTCATTTTGAATATCATGACAGTGATGATCAAGTACTTGATCAGCTAAGTTTTACGATCAATAAAGGAGAAGTTGTTGCGATGGTCGGTCCAAGCGGTGCCGGAAAATCAACAATAGCGGATCTAATTCCACGTTTTTTTGACGTTTCAAGTGGGAAAATTGAAATTGATGGAAATGATATAAGAAAGCTATCCTTATCTTCACTGCGAAATAAAATGGGTATAGTAACCCAAGAGGTAATTTTATTTAATGATACAATTAGAAATAATATTGCCTATGCACAACAAGATGTAGGTGATGCTGCTATTCGTGAAGCAGCAGAAGCAGCAAATGCTTTAGAATTTATTGAAAAAACGCCAGATGGATTTGATACTCTGATTGGTGAAAGAGGAGCAAAGCTTTCAGGAGGTCAAAAACAAAGATTAGCGATTTCAAGGGCACTATTAAAAAATCCACCTATATTGATTTTAGATGAGGCAACATCTGCCTTAGATACTGAGTCAGAAAAGAAAGTTCAAAAAGCAATTGAAATGCTAATGAAAGATAGAACGACATTGGTAATTGCACATCGTTTATCTACTGTTCAAAATGCAGATAAAATTATTGTAATTGATAAAGGAAGAGTTGTTGAGAAAGGCAATCATAAAAATCTTTATGAACAGAATGGTTTATATAGAAAATTATATGATATACAATTTGATTAGATGGAGAAAAAATTAAATATATTTTTTAGTAATTCAATTTCTGCTCATAAATGGGGAGGAGGGGAGAAATGGATGGTTACAGCTGCTAAGGGGTTAAACAAACGTGGCCATAAAGTAACACTTTCTGGAAAATCGAATTCAATTTTTCTGACAAAAGCAAAAGAATCAGGTTTGGAAATATTACCTTTAAATATATATGCAGACTATAATCCCCTTAAAATTCTTCATACGAAATGGATTTTAAAAAAGAAAAAAATTGATGTTATTGTACTGAATTTGAATAAAGATATTAGAGTTGCAGGAATTGCAGCAAAATTAGCTAATATTCCTGTGATCATTGCTAGGAATGGTATACAATTATTTTCTGATAAATGGAAACATAAGATGACAATAAAATTAGTCGATGGTATAATTACAAATTCTGAATCAATTAGAAAGGCCTATAATCAATTTTCGTGGATGGATAAAAATAAAACTACAGTTATATATAATGGTTTATCATTGAAAAAAAATATTGATTCTACAGATCTAAAAACAATTTGGAATGTTCCTGACAATCATTTGGTATTTGTAGCTGCTGGTCGATTAACACGTCAGAAAGGATTTGATTTATTAATTGAGGCGGCTAAAATATTAAAAGATAATAAAAGATCATTTACGATATTAATTGCTGGTACAGGTAAGGATAGAAAATCACTTCAGAAAAAAATCAATTTAAATCAACTAAGTAATGTAAAGTTAATAGGGTTTCAAAATAATTTGCTTTCTATCCTTAAGGCTGCGGATTATGTAATTATGCCATCACGTCAGGAAGGAATGCCTAACGTTGTAATGGAAAGTATGGCTTTGGGCAAGTCAGTGCTTGCAGCTAAGGTCAATGGGGTTTCCGAATTAATGGATCATAATAAAAATGGATTTATATTTGAACCAATGGAAGTTAAGCCAATTGTAGATGCAATGAATTTTGTTTTAGATAACCATGGCTCTGAAAAAATAACTAATTGGGGATTATTAGCAAAAGATCATATCAAGAATAATTTTAGATTAGATAAGATGATTGATCATTTAGAGTCATATTTTTACGATCAGTATGCTCAATCGTACCGTTAGTCAAGCTCGCTCATTTAAGCAAAATCCAAATCATTTCCCTCGCAAACTAAATGTTAGGATTTACAATGCTTTGTCTAGAACACAGCCAAAGTATCCTTTACCAAAAACCCCTAAAAGAATTTTAATTCAGTGTCAGGAAAAAATTGGAGATGGAATATTAGTTTTTCCATTACTACATGGATTAAATAAAATTTTTCCAAATTTGAATATTGATCTATTATGTTCTAAGCATAATAGATCAATATTCAAAAGATTACCTTATGTGAAAAAATTATTTATTTATAAAAATGGTAAAAAGCTTTGGAAAGATTTAGCTTCAAATAAATATGATCTTTTTTATAATACTAAAGATCACCCATCAATTACATCATTTAAAATCGCTAAACATGTAAATGCTAAAGTAAAAGTATGTATTTCAAATATTCGCCATAATCAACATTATAATTATGCATTAAAAAATAGTAACGTAAAAACAATTTTAGAAAAGAATGCGCTTCTATTAAAAGAGTATGATCAAAGTATAAAAATAAAATCTTGGTTAGATCTAAGTGGCAATCAATCAAAAAATAATGATGTTTGTATAAATATTTCTGCTGGTAGTCCATATAGAGAATGGTCGCTTAAAAAGTGGATTGATTTAATTAATATGATTTTTATTAATGATAAATCAACTAAAATAAATATTATAGCAATGAATAAAGACCAGGATAAGATAAACCTAATTAAGAAAAAAATTGGTTATCCAAT
>CEOQ01063741.1_pt1 | contig 15032 bp, 13 predicted proteins | sample 361351 | NCBI WGS metagenome assembly CEOQ01 (sample SAMEA2619907, study PRJEB7988) | marine metagenome | biome: marine biome (ENVO:00000447); feature: deep chlorophyll maximum layer (ENVO:xxxxxxxx); material: "saline water (ENVO:00002010), including plankton (ENVO:xxxxxxxx)" | depth 60 m | reverse complement strand
CTTCCGCCTGGTTTTAAATTGCCATTTTAATAAATAATGACTGATAAAAACATTAAAGAAATAGAGGATTTGATTAAAATAATATCAAAATTGCCTGGATTAGGTCCAAAATCAGCAAAAAGAATTGTATTAAAGCTTATTAACAACAGAGAGGAATTAATTAGACCATTAACAAATACACTAGCTCAAGTTTATAAAAATGTAATTCGTTGTAAAATTTGTGGCAATTTAAAATCAGTAAATTCAAATTGTATTTGTTCTAGCAAAAAATATGATCAGATATGCGTAGTTGAAAATATAGCTGACATGTGGGTTATTCAAGGCAGCGGCATATATAAAGGTCATTATCATATATTGGGAGGTACTCTTCCTTCCTTTGAGGGTAAAAATTCAGGAAATGGTCTATTGATTGAATCATTAATTAATAGAGTAAAAAAAAATTCTATAAAAGAAGTTATACTTGCTACAAGCGCCAGTATTGAGGGTGAAACCACATCACATTATATATCAGACAGTTTAAAAGATACAAAAGTAAAAATAACTAGATTAGCGAAAGGTGTACCAGTCGGAGGTGAGATAGAATTTTTGGATGATGGAACACTCCATTCAGCTTTTAAAAATAGAGCTTCTATTTCTTAAAACTTAAATTTTTTCATAAAGAGGTAAAGTTAAAAAATCATCGAAATTTTCGTTTGTAATCATTTTTTTAAATGTCTTTGCTGCATTTTCAAAAGAAACACTATCTAAACTTTTGTCTCCAGTTCTTTCTCTCCAAGCAATAAATTTTTTGGTAATTTTACTAAGTTCTTCTTTAATCAATTCATCAATCAATTTTTCGTCAATTGTTCTTCCATCATTTAATTTTACTTTATATTTTAACCAAATCCATAGTTGAGCTCTACTAACCTCGCAAGTCGCAGCATCTGCCATTAAATAATTTACAACACAGCATCCCGTTCCAATCAGCCAAAAAGCCAAATATTCAATGCCTTCATTAATATTTTCTCTAACACCTTGCTCAGTAATTGCATTTTCAGTTTTAGGTTCATCTAATAAATCTCTTCTGTTTATTTTCTCATTATTAAATTTATTTAGCTGATTAGATCCATTAAAATTTTTTTCAAAAATATTTCTTACGGGTTCAACTAAACTGGGGTGCGCTACCCAAGCACCGTCATTACCTTGCTTTAATTCACGTTCTTTATCTTTCTTTACACCAGCTAAAGCCTTCTCATTTATTTCTTGTGGGTTAGCTTTCGCTATTACTTGTGCAGACATTCCTCCCATACCGAAAGCTCCTCTTCTATGACAAGTATCAACCAACAATTTATTATAATTAGACATAAAAGGAACAAACATGTTAACCTTAGACCTATCTGGGAGTATGACTTTTTGAGTATTTCGATAAACTTTTTGATATGAAAAAAGATAATCCCATCTACCAGCATTTAAACCAACTATATGGTTTTTTAGCTCCCAGAGAAATTCATCCATTTGAAATACCGCATTGATTGTTTCAATTAAAACTGTAACTTTTACAGCACCTATTTCCAAACCTAATTTTTTTTCACAGAATGTAATTACTTGATCTAATAATCTGCATTCTAAATAATGTTCTAATTTTGGTAGGTAAAAATATGGTCCAGATCCATTTTCAATAAGTTTTTTTGCGTTATGAAATAAAGCGAGAGCTAAATCAAAAAAAGTACCTGATACTCTTTCATTATTAATTTTGAAATGTTTTTCATCTAGATGCAGACCTCTAGGCCGCACAATAAGTACAGCTGTTTTTTTATTTAATTTATATTCTTTTCCACTTTCTTGATCTTTAAAATCTATTTTTTTGTTTACCGCGTCTTTCAGATTTAGCTGTCCTTGAATTAAATTATTAAATGTTGGTGTTAATGAATCTTCAAAATCTGTCATATAACAATCAGCTCCAGAATTTAGTGCAGATATAAACATTTTTCTTGGAACTGGGGGACCTGTGATTTCAACCTGTCTTCTTAAAAGATCATTAGGTATATTTTTTATTTTCCATTTCCCATCTCTAATTTTTTGGGTTTCAGGTAAAAAATCTAATTTTGTTCCGTTATCAATTGATTTTTGCCTTTTTTTTCGCTCATTTAATAAATCTATTCTTTTTTTATTAAACTGGGTGTGGATTTCATTGATAAATTCAATAGCTTTATCAGTCAAAATTTCACTAGATCTAGGCAAAATTTTGCCATTAATTTTTATATTTTTATTCATTATAGTAATATTTATTTAAATATATAACAAATCAAGTATTATCCAACTTATAGAATGAAAAATTATTTAGAATTTGAACGAGATATAAAAGTTTTAGAGGAAGAACTTGAAAAATTAAGAGATCCTTTCAACAAGGAAGGCTTGTCCGAAGTACAAACAGACAAAATAGCAAAGATTCAAAATGAAATTGATAAAAAATTAAAAATCTCATATGCAAATCTTAATGCTTGGCAAAAAACACAGGTTGCACGACATGAAGATAGACCAAAAGCAAAATTTTTTATTGAAAACTTATTTACAAGTTTTATAAATTTATCTGGCGACAGGCGTTTTTCAGAAGATGAGTCTGTTTTAGCGGGTTTTGCTCAATTTGAAGGCAAATCAGTTTTAGTTTTGGGTCAAGAAAAGGGCGATAATCTTGATAGCAGATTGAAAAGAAATTTCGGAATGATGCGACCTGAAGGCTATAGAAAGTGTATTAGATTAATGCAACTTGCTAATAAATTTAATATTCCAGTTATATCATTTGTTGATACTCCAGGCGCATATCCTGGAATTGGAGCAGAACAAAGAGGACAAGCTGAAGCAATAGCAAGCTCCATAGAATGTTGTATGTCGTTAGAGGTTCCAATTATCTCTATTATAATTGGAGAAGGAGGATCAGGAGGAGCGATTGCATTAGCCTCAGCTAACAAAGTTATAATGTTAGAAAATGCAATTTATTCAGTTATTTCTCCGGAAGGATGCGCCTCTATATTATGGAGAGATCCAAGTAAATCACTAGAAGCAGCAAATGCTATGAAGTTAACTTCTAATGAACTTTTAAAGATGAAAATTATTGATGAAGTAATAAATGAACCATTAGGTGGAGCAAACCGAAACAAAGAGGAAGTTGTTTTTTCAACGAAAGAAGTATTAAAAAAATATTTAGAAGAATTTAAAAAATATTCTAAAGAAGAAATATTAAATCAACGAAAAGAAAAATTTTTATCTATTGGAAAACAAAAAACTATAACACTATTTTCTAAAAAAAGTGGTTGGATTTTAAAAGAAAGTTTTTATGAATACGTTAAAAGCTTTTTGTTAAAATTTAAAAAAGAAATAGCAATAGTCATTATTTTGATATTTGCTGGAATTATTTTTTTAATCTAAATCTTAGCTTAAAGAGAACCGCAGCAATGCTTATATTTTTTTCCTGTTGCGGGGCATTTTTCATTTCTAGGTATTTTTTCATCCTTTTTAATTCTTAGCAAGCAATTTGGGTTATTTCTAAAATCATTTTTTGCAGTCTCGGAATTTTTTGTTACTATTTCTTCCTTAGATACTATTTCTAAATTATTTAAAAAAGTGATAAGATCGACCTTAATTTTATTTAATAAAGATTCAAAAAGCTTAAATGCTTCTCTTTTAAATTCTTCAAGAGGGTCTTTTTGAGCATATCCTCTAAGTCCTACGACTTGTCTTAAATGCTCCAAGTATTGTAAATGTGATCTCCACAAAAAATCAACAGTTTGTAAAAATATTCTTTTTTCCAACTCTAAGTTTGTGGCTTCTCCAATGCTATCAATTCTTTTTTTTCTAAATTGATAAAATTTTTCCTTTATTGTTTTTTCAAAGCTATCATTCTTTAGTTTTATAATGTTTGAAATTTCCTCGTCATTAATTGAACGGCCTACTATAGGCTTTATTTTAGCTTTAAGAGAGTCAATCTGATTTTCTCTTTCAAGTATAATTTTTTCGTCTAAATAATTTTTTACTATATCTTCTAAAAAGGAATTAATTATTTCAGTTATATTATTTGATTTTAATATTTCTTTTCTTTGTTCAAATATTACTTTTCTTTGGTCATTCATAACATTATCAAATTTTAATAAAGTTTTTCTTATATCAAAATTTCGCGCCTCAACTCTTTGTTGTGCCCTTTCCAAAGCTTTATTTATCCATGGATGATCAATAGATTCTCCTTCTTTCAATCCAAATTTTTTCATTATTGTGTCAATAGATTCAGAGCCAAATATTCTCATTAAATCGTCTTCTAAACTAATGTAAAATATAGAATTCCCTTGATCACCTTGACGTCCAGATCTTCCTCTTAATTGATTATCTATTCTTCTGCTTTCATGTCTTTCTGTTCCTATAACAAACAAGCCACCAAGTTCTTTAATTTTATTTTTTTCTTCTTCACTTTTTTCATTTAAATTTTTGCCACCCAATTTTATATCTGTACCTCTGCCTGCCATATTTGTGCTGCAAGTTATAGCGTTAAGTTTTCCTGCGTCTGCAATAATGTTAGCTTCCTTCTCGTGATGTTTTGCGTTTAATACTGAGTGTTTAACATTTCTGCTTCTTAGCAAATCGGAATAAATTTCTGATTTACTAATACTAGTAGTACCGATTAATACGGGTTGACCTTTTTTATTACATTCAACAACCTTATCTATAATTGCTTTATTTTTTTCTTTTGTAGTTCTAAAAATTTGATCATTCCAATCTTTTCTGATCATTTTTTGATTCGTTGGTACAGAGACAACTGGAAGTCCGTAAATGTCTAAAAATTCTTCAGCTTCAGTTGCTGCTGTACCAGTCATACCTGCTAGTTTTTTATATAAGCGAAAATAATTTTGATATGTTATCGAAGCTAAGGTTTGGTTTTCACTTTGAATTTCAACATTTTCTTTTGCTTCCAAAGCTTGGTGTAACCCGTCAGAAAATCTTCTTCCTTCAAGCACTCTTCCTGTAAATTCATCAATTAACTGTATTTTATTATCCCGAACAATATAATCAGTGTCTTTAAAAAATAATAAATTTGCTCTGAGAGCTTGGTTTATATGGTGTACCAAATTAATATTTTGAGGGTCATAAAAATTATTTTTTTTAAGTAATCCATATGTTTTTGATAGTTCTTCAATATTATCTATGCCTTTTTCAGAGAGCATAACATTTTTATTTTTTTCATCTAACTCATAATCGTCCTTGTTTAATTTTTTTATAAATTTATTACATACAAAGTATTGGTCAGATTTATCTTCGGTTGAACCAGAAATTACAAGTGGAGTCCTTGCTTCATCAATTAAGATGCTATCTACTTCGTCTACAATACAAAAAAAATGATCTCGTTGAACCATCTCTTTTAGATCATATTTCATATTATCTCTTAAATAATCAAAACCAAATTCATTATTAGTTCCATAGGTAACATCACAATCGTAATTTTTTTTTCTATCATCATCATTCATATCATTTGTAATGCATCCAACAGATAATCCTAAAAAATTATAAACTTTTCCCATCCAAACCGAATCTCTTTTTGCCAAAAAATCATTTACCGTTACGACATGAACACCTTTCCCTAGCAACGCATTGAGATATACTGGTAAAGTTGCAGCTAAAGTTTTTCCCTCACCAGTTTTTTGTTCAGAAATTTTTCCCTGATGCAGTATAATGCCACTCATTAATTGCACATCAAAATGTCGTTCATTTAAAGTTCTTCTTGCCGCTTCTCGTACGCAGGCAAAGGCTTCTGGAAGAAGCTCATCTAGGCTTTTTTCATTTTTAATTCTTGACTTAAACTCAAGAGTTTTAACTGGGAATTTTTCGTCTGGAATTTCTTTAATTTTTGATTCCCAGTCATTAATTTGTTTGACAATTGATTTTAATTTATCAGTATCTCTTTGGCTTGAATTTTTTATAAATTTACTGATAAATTGGCTAATGTTTAACATAAATAATTATAAAGTTTTGTATATGACTTATATAATGAATAATAAGGAATTTTAAATAGCAATGACCCTAAATTTGAAAAATTTGTTAAATCCCAAAATTAAAATGTCCAAAATGGGTGAATTTCAAGTATTGCAGCCCATTGATGGTTTGGAAATATCTGCAATATCAGCTGATCTTTATGGAGACGGAAGAGATGATTTAGCTTTATTTTATTTTAAAGATGGCGCAAATTTTGCAGCAGTATATACATCGTCTAAAGTTACCTCAGCCAGCATTAACTGGAATTTAAAAATAAAAAGACATTTTGTAAAAGCGCTTATGGTAAATACAAAAAATGCTAATACATTTACCGGCATAAAGGGAGCTCAAGGGTTAAAGGAAATTGCTAATACTTTATCTAAATCTCTTACTTTAAAATCATCTCAAACACCCAAAGGAGTTAGTGAGGTTGTTAAAATTACAGATCTACTTTTTGCTTCAACAGGAGTTATAGGTGAAGAATTTCCTTATATAAAAATAAAAAATAGAGTTCCTGAGTTAGTAAAAAAATTAAGAAGTGAACAAAATAAATTTGTATGGTTTAAGGCTGCGAGCGCAATTATGACAACTGACACCAGACCCAAAGTTGCATACGAGGAGTGCAAAATGGGAAATAGATTAGTTAAAATTTCTGGAATTGCAAAAGGTTCAGGTATGATTGCCCCAAATATGGCTACTATGCTAGCATTTATATTTACAGACGCAAATATACCTTCAGTTTTTTTAAAAGCTATTTTAAAAAGAGTTACATCAACAACATTTAATTCAATAACAGTTGATAGCGATACATCAACAAATGATATGGTAGCAGTATTTTCTACAGGAAAAGCAAAAAATACAAAGATATACAATGTACTAGATCCAAAATTACAAGAATTTGAAAAGTCTTTGCATAGTTTATGTTTAAATCTTGCAAAACAAATTGTTGTAGATGGGGAAGGAGCTAAAAAATTTATTACAATAAATATTGTGGGGGCGCGTTCAACTTTAATGGCAAAAAATGTTGGCTTTTCGATTGCTAATTCACCTCTATTCAAAACAGCGATGGCAGGCGAAGACCCTAATTGGGGTAGGATTGTAATGGCAGTTGGAAAATCTGGTGAAAATATTGTCGCAAACAAACTACAAGTAAAAATTGGAAATCATTTGGTAGCCGAACAAGGTAAACTTGCTAAAGATTATAAAGAGGAAGATGTTAAAGAATATATGAAGTGGAATTCAATTGATGTGGAAGTGAATTTAAATCTTGGCAGCGCATCATATTCTGTTTATACTTGTGATTTCACCCACGACTATATTGATATAAATACAGATTATAGAAATTAACACTTGTTTTTTTAAATAAAAATTAAATAATATATTTAAGATGATAAAATATAATTTAACTTGTAAGTGCGGAGAAAGCTTCGAAAGTTGGTTTATTAACTCAGAGGAATTTGATTCTTTAGTTAAAAAGAAAATAATTAAGTGTATTTATTGTGAATCTTCTTCCATAAAGAAATCTGTTATGGCCCCAAATTTATCAAGCAAATCTAATAAAATATCAAAAAAAACAAAATCTGAAAAAAATCTTAAAAAACAGCTTTTAAATTTTAGAAAATATATTGAAAAAAATTGTACAGATGTTGGGGAGAATTTTTCAAGAGAAGCTAGATCGATTCATTATGATAAAAAAACTTCAAAAGGAATATATGGAAAAGCAACTCCAGAGGAAACGTCTGAATTGTTAGAAGAAGGTATCGAGATTGCTACTATTCCTTGGATAGATAAATCAGAGAATTAATTTTTTAAATAAGTAGAAACATAATTTACTGAAGTATCATTACTTAAATTCCATTTACTAGTAAGTATGTTAAATTTCATTCCAATTGTTTGATCTAACAAAAAATTATTTTCAGTCATGATATTTTCCAAATCTTCTGGAGTTAAAAATTTTTCCCAATCATGAGTTCCAATAGGCAGCCATCTTAAAATATATTCAGCACCAATAATTCCAAAAATATAAGATTTTAAATTTTTGTTAAGTGTAGCAACAAACATTATGCCTTTTTTTTTAATATGTCTTGAGCAATTTTTTATATATAGATTTACATCAGAAACATGCTCAACAACTTCCATATTTAATATCACATCAAATTCATTTTCATGTTTTAATTTTTCTGGAGGTGTGCATATATATTTAATATCTAATCCCATTTTTTTTGCATGCAGTTTTGCAATATTAATATTATTACTAGAAGCATCAATTCCGGTCACAGTTGCTCCTAATTCTCTTAAAGGTTCACATAATAGACCACCACCACATCCAATATCCAAAATTTTTATTTTTTGTAATGGTTTTAGACTCGAGGAATCCAGTTTAAAGTAAGAAATTAATTTTTTTTTGATAAATTCAATTCTAACCGGATTAAATAGGTGTAGAGGCTTAAATTTTCCATTAGGATTCCACCAATCCTCGGCCATTTTTGAAAACTTTTCTATTTCAATTTTATCTATTGTAGTCAAAATAATAATAATTCAGATAAGCTTGTACATTTTTATAATTAAGAGTATTTATTATTAAAAATTATATAAAGTAAATAATATATTTTATCATGAAAAAGCTAGTATTAAAGTTTGGCGGGTCTTCTGTAGGAACAATAGATAAGATTAAGAAAGTTGCTAATATTGTCAAAAAAAAAGTTAAAGAAGGCAATCAGGTTATTGTTGTTGTTTCTGCGATGGAGGGCGTAACTAACGACTTGAAAAAAAAATCAGATTTAATAAGCAAAGATTTTGACAATAAGGAATTAGATGTTTTACTTTCTTCTGGTGAACAAGTTTCATGTTCACTTTTGTCAGGAGCTCTTATAAATTTAGGAATTAAATCAAGATCGTGGCTTGGTTGGCAGATACCTATCATTACTAATACAAATCATACATCTTCACAAATTATGAAAATTAAAACTGAAGAAATTTTAGACTTTATTTCAAAAAAAGGTGTGGCTGTTATTGCAGGATTTCAAGGAATTTCAAAAGAAATTAGAATTACTACTTTAGGCCGCGGCGGGTCAGACCTATCTGCTGTAGCGATCGCAAAATTTTTTAAAACCGATTCTTGCGAAATTTATACAGATGTAGAGGGGGTGCTTACTACCGATCCTACTATAAATGAAAATGCAAAAAAAATTGATAAAATATCTTACGAGGAAATGTTAGAAATGTCTTCTTTAGGTGCAAAAGTTATGCAACCTAATGCAGTTCAAGCTTCTATGATTGATAATATTCCAATTCACGTAAAATCTACTTTTTCAGAAAAATCTGGAACCGAAATAATATCTGAAAGTGAAATAGATCATAAAAATGTGGTAACAGGTATAGCCTATGCAAAAAATAATGCAAAAGTCTCAATTGTTGGAGTTGTGGATAAACCGGGTGTTGCTGCGGATGTTTTTGAACCATTAGGAAAAAATAATATTAATATTGATATGGTAATTCAAAATACTTCTTTGGATGGTAAAAAAGCTAATATAACGTTTACTATTAAAAGAGAAGATTTAGAAAAGACATTAAGTCTAATTGAAAAAGATAAATTAAAATTGAATTATAATAAAATAACACATGATGATAAGCTTGCAAAAGTTTCAATTATTGGAGCGGGCATGATCGCAAATCCAGGAGTGACACATAGAATGTTCAGATCTTTAGCAGATGAAAAAATAAATATATTAGCAATTTCGACTTCGGAGATTAAAATTTCAGTTCTTATAAAAGAAGATTTGACACAGAAAGCAGTAAAAACGTTGCACAAAGCATTTGGACTTAACTAAAAAGATATAAGTTAATGAGCACAAGACCATTTCGAGATATAAAAAGGAAAAGAACAAAAAAAATTAAGGTTGGATCAATCGAGGTTGGCGGGGACGCACCAATATCCGTTCAGTCTATGACCAATACATTAACAACTGATATTGATGCTACAGTTAAACAAATAGAAGAACTTACCGAGGCGGGAGCTGATATTGTAAGAGTATCATGCCCAGATCAATCATCATCTTTATCTCTAAAAAAAATTTTAAAACAAATTAAAGTTCCAATAGTTGCAGATATTCATTTTCACTATAAAAGAGCAATTGAAGCGGCAAATTCTGGCGCAGCATGTTTAAGAATAAATCCAGGAAACATTGGTTCCAGAGAAAGAATTAAAGAAATCCTCAAAGCAGCAAAAGATAACAACTGTTCTTTGAGAATAGGAGTTAATGCGGGGTCTCTAGAAAAAGATTTATTGGAGAAGTACAAAGAACCTTGCCCAGAAGCATTAGTTGAAAGTGCGTTAAAAAATATAAAAATTTTGGAAGATGAAGATTTTTTTAATTTTAAAATAAGCGTAAAATCGTCAGATATTTTTTTGTCAATTAAAGCTTATAGAGCATTATCATCAAAATGTGATTATCCTTTACACTTGGGTATTACAGAAGCAGGAAGTCTTACATCAGGAAGCGTTAAATCTTCGATGGGTATAGGTATTTTATTAATGGAAGGTATTGGCGATACCTTAAGAGTTTCTTTGTCAGCAAATCCTGTTGAAGAAGTTAAAATAGGTTATGAAATTTTAAAATCTTTAAATTTAAGGCATAGAGGTGTTAATATTATTTCATGTCCTTCATGCGCTAGACAAGGATTTCCCGTTATTGATACTGTTAAGATTTTAGAAGAAAAGCTCGCACATATAAAAGAGCCAATAACTTTGTCAGTAATTGGATGCGTAGTAAATGGCCCAGGAGAAGCTGCGCAAACTCAGATTGGTTTAACAGGAGGAGGCGAGGATAATCATATGATGTACTTGTCTGGATTACCCCATCACAAGGTAGCTAGTAATAAAATAATTGAAGAAGTCGTTGCTTTAGTCGAAAACAAATCTAAAGAACTTAAAACTAATTAAATTTAAAAATGATACCCATAGAAAGAGTGCAGCAAATAATTGATACATACGAAAGTTTAGAGAAAGAGCTAGCTTCCGGGAAAATTGATAAGAAAGATTTTGCTAAAAAATCTAAAGAATACGCCAGTGTTGGAGAAATTATTAAAGATGCAAGAGCATATCTAAGCTATGAAAAAGAAAAAAAAGATTTAAAAAAAATCATAGAAGAAAAAAGTAGCGACAAGGATATGATAACATTAGCAGAAAATGAGTTAATTCAGCTTTCAAAAAAAAGAGAAGAATATATTAAAAGATTAAAATTATTTCTTTTGCCTAAAGATGAAGCCGACAGCAAAAATGCAATATTGGAAATAAGAGCTGGAACAGGAGGTGACGAAGCTGGTTTATTTGTAGCTGATCTTTATAAGATGTATGAGAAAGTTTGTTTAAATAACAAATGGTCATTTGAAATAATAAGCATATCAAAAAGTAACGCTGGAGGATTTAAAGAAGTAATTTTGTTAATAAAAGGAAATAATATATATTCTTTTTTGAAATATGAGAGCGGTGTACATCGCGTTCAAAGAGTACCTAAGACTGAAACACAAGGTCGAGTCCACACTTCTGCGGCTACAGTAGCAGTTCTTCCTGAAGCTGAAGAGGTCGATATAAAAATACAAGAAAAAGATTTAAGAATAGATGTTTATAGAAGTACTGGTAGTGGAGGACAGTCAGTAAACACAACCGACTCTGCTGTTAGAATTACACATATTCCAACTGGAATTGTTGTTACAAATCAAGACGAGAAATCTCAACATAAAAATCGTGCAAAAGGCATGAAAATTTTAAGATCAAGGGTTTATGAAGCTGAAAGAGAAAAAAAAGATAAAGAAAGATCAAGAGACAGAAAAAATCAAATTGGAACAGGAGATAGATCAGAAAGAATTAGAACATATAATTTTCCTCAAGGCAGAGTAACCGACCACAGAATAAATGTGACATTACATAAACTTGAAGAATTCTTAAATGGAGATGCTTTTGAAGAACTAAACCAAAATTTAAGATTGCAGGATCAGGAAGTAAAATTAGCTAATTTAAAACAGTAAAATGATAGTACAACAAGTAATTGAACAGGCATCGAAAATTTTAAAAAAAAATAATATTCCTTCGCACGAATTAGATGCAGAATTAATTCTTTCAGATATTTTAAATATAAAAAAAGAATTTCTAATAATAAATAACAAAAAAACTGTCTCTAAAAAAATTATAAAAAAATATAAATTTGCAATAAATAGAAGAATAAAAAGCGAACCTGTTGCTTACATATTGGGAAAAAAAGAGTTTTGGAGTGAAAACTTTATAGTAAATCGTTCTACGCTTGTACCAAGACCAGAAACTGAGCTCATGCTTTACAAATTAATTAAATTTTTTAAATATCAAAAAATAAATATTTTAGATATTGGGACAGGATCTGGTTGCATATTACTTTCTATTCTGAAAGAATTGAGCTTATCGAGAGGAATAGGAATAGATACTTCAGCAAAAGCTATTGAAATAGCTAAAATAAATTCAAAAAAATTAGGTTTAATTAATAGAGTAAAATTTAAGGTTAAAGATCTAAATAAATTTAATTTAGGAAAATATGATTTAATTTTATCTAATCCACCATATATACCATCAAGACAGATAAAAAAATTAAGCAAAGATATAATTAATTTTGAACCATTATCTGCGCTGGATGGAGGAAGAGATGGTCTTGACCTAATTAAACAAGTTATTTATAAGTCTAATTACCTTCTAAAAAAAGGAGGAATGCTAGCCCTGGAAATTGGGCACAACCAATATCGCCAAGTTTCAAAAAAATTGAGATATTGTGGCTATAGAGAAATAAACCGAGAATATGATTTAAATCATAATGCACGTTGCATAATAAGCACAAAAGTAAGGTTTTTTTAAATTTGAAAAAAAATATTTTGACAAATGAAAATATTAGTGAATAAAATAAAACAAATCCTTTATATAAATTATAAATATAAAATGTTTCAGTAATATAATATGTTCCATCGAAGACCAAGAAGATTTAGAAGACGCCAAAATGGTAGAAGCCATCAATCCCATGGAAATGGCAATGTTCAAGCAAGGATACGATCAGGTTCCTTTATAAGCAACCAATCGAGAAATAATTTTAGATCAACACAAAGCGCAGAAAAATTACTTGAAAAATATAACAACTTAGCAAAGGAAGCTTTATCTTCTGGAGATAAAACTTCATGTGAGAACTATCTTCAGCATGCAGATCACTTTACGAGAATTATTGAAGATAAAAATAGAAATAAAGTACAAAGTAAAAATGATATTACCACTAAGTCGGAAACTGATAGTAAGAGTTTACCAGATAGCGAAATGTTAGAAAAAAAAGGTATCCTTGATAATTAAAAGAATAATTTAATTAATTTAAATTTTCTTTTCTAAAGCTTCAGCCATCATTACATCCATTTTAATTCGCTGAATTTCAAATTTTGTACGCTCCGCATCTTTTAATGTTTTTCCTGATGGAAGTTTTAATTTTTGGGAATTAACTTTTTTTCCATTTACTATTACTTCGTAGTGTAGATGTGGTCCGGTAGACATACCAGTTGAACCGACATATCCTATTATTTCACCTTGTCTAACTTTTTTTCCAACTTTAATTCCTCTTGCAAAACTTTTCATGTGTGCATAGACAGTTTCATACGTAGAGTTATGTTTTATTTTAATACAATTTCCCCCACCACCACACCATTTGGCGCGAGTAATTGTTCCGGAGCCTGAAGCCATAATAGGTGTACCCATTGGAGCTGCAAAATCTGTACCCTGATGCATTTTGTTAAATCCTAAGATAGGATGTTTTCTCATACCGAATGGAGATGATAATCTTGCACCATTGATAGGAGTTTTCATTAAAGCTTTTTCAACACTTTTTCCGTTCGCATCAAAATAACTATATTCTTTATCGTCACCAAATCTATAGAGAGATATCTCTCTGCCATTTACGTTCATGTGAGCATAAAGTATTGTTCCACTTTTAATATATTCTCCATTTTCATCAAAAAATTTTTCATGAAAGATTTTAAAATAATCATTTTTTCTTATATCTCTCTGAAAGTCTATTTCAAACCCAAAGATTCTTGCAAATTCTATAATTGTATCAGGACTCATTTTTTCTTCTGTTGCAGACGAATAGAGGTTTTTGGTAATGACTCCTTCAGATAAAAATCTCTTTTTATAAAGTTTGGTTATAATTTTTTTTGATAAAATTTGATTTTCTGAATTTTTCGTTATTTCTATAGTTGTACTTTTAGTAATTGGGATAGAAAACTTTAATAAGGAGTTTTGATTATTTTTATTATTTTTTTTAAGAATAAGATCAATCTTTTTTCCAGCAATCAATTGGCTTGATTTTCCATATTTTTTATATTGAGAAATAATTTTTCCAATTTCACTATCTTTTACTTTATATTTTTTAAGAATTTTTTGGATTGTATCCCCCTTTTTAATTTCATAGCTTATGTTAGAAAAGGGAGATTTAATTTGATTTAATAAAAATTCTTTAAAAGTTTTTATGTCAGAAATTTCATCTGAAACTTTAATGCTTTCAGATTTTTTGACAATTTTCTCATCACTTTTGTAAGCAACGGCTATTAGAAGTGAAACAGTTATAATTGTAAGGGTAAATAAGCCAAAATAACTTGTTTTTTTCCAATTTTTTCTAAGTATTTCGTACATAAATCGCTTTTTTGCCAGACCTTATATAGCATTATATTTTGTAAATTTTAGTTATCAAATTTATAAGAATTTTGTAAAAAATGACTGATTTTTCAAGTATTTTTAGCAAATATTCGCCTTGATTTATTCATTAATTGGCTTATAACCAGCGGTCCACCTCGAAAAAGCCTATTCTTTTATGGTTAATTGCGAGGTGTTAATTGAAATGTTGATGTTTGAGCTGCAAAAGCGGCTTTTGCGGTAGATGTTTCTAGCTGTTTTAAATTGTAAAAATTAAGAAGAGAAGTGTGGACGGTTAGGTTATCAACAAAATTTGTCGTACACACTTCAACGAAAATATAAATAATTTTTT
>CEOQ01250955.1_pt1 | contig 15047 bp, 10 predicted proteins | sample 361351 | NCBI WGS metagenome assembly CEOQ01 (sample SAMEA2619907, study PRJEB7988) | marine metagenome | biome: marine biome (ENVO:00000447); feature: deep chlorophyll maximum layer (ENVO:xxxxxxxx); material: "saline water (ENVO:00002010), including plankton (ENVO:xxxxxxxx)" | depth 60 m | reverse complement strand
AAAATAAATAAAATTAAAAAAGATTTTGTTAATTCTGCTAAATTATCAAACAAATCAGGTTTTGATATTCTTGAACTACACATGGCTCATGGGTATTTGTTACATCAATTTTTTTCTCCTATTTCAAATCGACGTAATGATCAATATGGTGGCACTTTAGGTAAAAGAGCAAATTTTTTGCTCGAAATAGCAAGCGACCTAAGAAAAATTTGGCCAAAGGATAAAGTTCTAGGAGCACGCGTTACAGCAGATGATTGTTTAAAAAATGGAATTACAATGAGTGATTGTTTATATTTAGTTAATGAACTTAAAAATATAGGTTTTGATTATGTTACTCCAGCAAGTGGAGGAATTATTCCATTTACAAAAAAAAAAATAAGACCTTGTTATCAAGTGAAGTATTGCAATGCATTAAAAAAAAAGTGAACATAAAAGTTTATGCAAATGGAATGATAAGAACAGAAAAAGAAATTAACAATATTATATCAAATAATTATGCAGATTTTGTTGCGGTATCCAAACCTTTTATCAATGATCCGTATTGGTTATATAAAATTGGAAATGATAATAAAAAAAGTTTACAAATTGATAAACAGTATCATAGGTGTTTTTAATATATATTTGACTTTTAAAAATTTCTAATTTTTTAACAATTTACTAGTCTTTAGTTTTAAATTTTTTTGTAGGATTTTTCTGACAATCCTAGGAGGTGGATATCTTTTAAATTTTAAAGTTTAATAACAATTTTTGCTGCTTGGTCTCTTGTTTTATATCTTTATAACTTTAATGCTCTTTTATTGTGTTATTATCTAGCTATACCTTATCTTTTGCTACAATTTAGTTTCATCATTATTATTTTCATCAATAATCTAAAGTATTTACAATTTTCGGTTGAAAATGTACAAGACAAATAATTAATAATTTGCTATCAAATAATAGAAATTAAGTGAGAATTTAATAATTAATTAAATGACAAAAAATCCTTTAAATATAATGTTTGGTGATTTTACCTACTACAATCGTCATACCATGTATTCTAGATACACTCCACTAGCTATAGGTAATATTGCGCAATTTGCAAAACAAGAATTTAAAGATGATATTGAAGTTTCAATTTTTAAAAATGCGGAAAAATTTTTAGAAAAAGCTAAAGAAAAAAAACCTAATGTTGTAGCATTCTCTGTTTATTACTGGGCCTTGGATTTAACAAAGTATGTAGCCATGCAGTGTAGAAAAATTTTTGGGGATGATGTGACAATTGTTTTAGGAGGACCTTGTATTGATAGTAATAAAAAGCAACAAATAAAATTTTTAACCAAAACATTTCCATGGGCAGATGTGATAGCTGTTAACGAAGGAGAGCTTAGTTTTAATAGTATAATAAGAAGGCTTATTGCTGGAAAAAAAGAAGATGCATTTAAAGAACCAATAGATGGTGCATCATTTATGTTAGATAAGGAATTAATTCAAGGTAAACCAACAGGTTTAACTATAGATTTGAGTACAGTTGGCTCTCCATACTTATCAGGTTTGTTAGATGATTTTATGAATACAGATTACCAACCATTAATTCAAACTTCTAGATTTTGTCCATATACATGTGCATTTTGTGTATCAGGTAAAAATAGAGGAAAGTTAAGAGGATATCCTTTAGAACAAGTAAATGAAGAGTTAATTTATGTAGCAAAAAAATTTGCTGACAGACCACATATGACAATGTTTTTAGCTGATGAAAATTTTGGAATTTTAAAAAGAGATGTGGAAGTTGCAGAAATGATAAAGAAATGTCATATTGATTATGGTTTTCCCGAAAGTTTATTCTTTTATAATGATAAGAGATTTACTGAGACATCTAGAAAAATTATAGAAATATTAGGACCAATAAATCATATTGGTCTTGCTTTAGCATTACAATCCGAAAATCCTGAAACATTAAAAGCAATAAGTAGAAGAAACGTTACAGAGGATGAAATAAAAGAAGCAATATTATGGGCAAGCAAATTAGGTATAAGAACTACCACAGAATTAATATTTGGTATGCCATTTGAGACAAAAGATAGTTTTGTAAAACAGCTTGATACTGCAGTAAAAAGAGGTTTTGACTCTGTTTTGGCACATAATTTATTTATTATGGACGGTATCGAGCTTAATCGACCTGAGAAAAGAGAGGAATTTGGAATAAAGACAAAATTTAGAAATCTAGGAGTTGAATATGGCAAGCACGATGGCAACTTCTTTTGCGAACATGAAGAAGTGGTTATTGAAACAAAAACACTATCATATCAAGATTTTTTAGATGTAAGAGGTTTAAATTTTTTATTTTATGCTGTATTTGCTTTTAATTATCAAAAATGGTTTTTTCAATTTATAAGAAATGAAAAAATTTCTCTTCCAGATTTTTTTGAAAAATTTTTAAAACCTAATAGAGATGAAAATTGGCCAAAAGGCTATTTAAAATTTCTTGACGACTTCAAAAATGCTGTTGAGGGGGAATTATTTGATACTAGAGAACAAATGGTATCTTATTATAAAAAAATATATGAGAAAAATGGTAACGAAGTTGGGGACCCTTCCAGAATAAATATTAGTTTTGGTGCAAGACTTATTTACTTAGAAAATGATTGGATCGAAGAGGTTTTAATGAGGCATTTAAAAGCTCTTTTAAATGATATTAACTTCGAAAATAACAAATTAATTGCAAAAAAATTGGTTAGTTTGGCTCAAAGACAGAGAATAAATTTAAGACATTTATCAAAAATTGACCCATTAAACTTTTCTTTCGATGTAATTAATTGGCAAAAAAATAAGTTTAAAGAGTCTTTATATAATTTTAAAATGCCAAATAAAGATATTGTTTTTAGTACTAATGAAAACCATAAATCAAAAATTGACAGCTTTAATAAAAGATTTTCAAAGGAGAAGGATATTGATTTTTATTATGAAGCATTAGAGTTTATAAGGCCTATATCTCTTACTTTACATGATCTGTCATATTCCGGAAAATAAATCCCAAAGATAAGGATTAAACAAATGAGCAATATTGGTCATAATAACCCCCCTTTAGACCCTAAAAAAGCAATAGAAAAAAATATTGAAAGAAAAAAAACTATTCTTGATAGAGATCCTCAATTTTACAATGAAGTGCCATTGCCAAGTTGGATAGAGTTAAGTTTAATAGATGTTTGTAATAGAACATGTAGTTTTTGTCCTAAATCTGACCCCGCTGTTGCACCTGATACTTATAATAAAATGGAAATTGTATTAATAAAAAAATTAATTAAAGATTTAAAGAAAATTAATTTTCAAGGAGCATTTAGCTTTTGTGGCTATGGTGAACCATTACTTCATCCTAATATTATTGAAATTTCTAATGCCCTGGGTGAATTTTGGGCGATCGAAGTTGTTACAAATGGTGATCCACTAAATATAGATAATATAATTAAATTATATAATTCAAAAATTACCAAAGTAGTTGTTAGTATGTACGATGGTCCAGAACAATTATCGCAATTTAAAAAACTTATGAAAGACGCAAATATACCTGATAATTTTTTAGTTTTAAGAGATAGGTGGCATAAAGGTGAAGAGTTTTCAGATTATATTACAAATAGAGCAGGTACCGTGACCTCAGGTAAGCAAGTTGAGGCAGCAAAACTATCTAGCAAAAAATGTTTTTATCCTGCATACCATGCTCAAATTGACTGGAATGGTGATTGTTATTTATGCCCACATGATTGGCAAAGAAGAAATACTTTAGGAAATATAATGCAAAAAGAATTTTTTGAATTATGGAATAGTAAAATTTGGAATAATTATAGAAAAGCTTTATTTGATGGAAAAAGGCAGAAGTCTCCTTGTTTACAATGCAATTGTGATGGAACTGTTCATGGATCTAAACATTATAATGCATGGCTTGCTGCTTGGAATAAAAAATAAAAAATTATGAATAAAATAAAAAAAAAAATGTATTCTTACACAATATCAAATGGAAAAATGGTAGGAGATTTTGAGGGATATTATAAAAATTTTAAAGATCCATTTTTTCAAACAAAAAAAGAAAAATTTGAAACATCAAAAAGAGCTATAGTTAATTATTGTAAACTTATTAAAAATAAAAGTAAAAAAAAATTAAAAGTTGTCGAAATAGGATGTGGTTTTGGTGATTTAACCAAAGAATTATCATCTCTTGGATTTAAAGCATACGGTACAGATATTAGCAAAACTGCAATCAGAAAAGCAAAAAAAAATTCTAAATGTAATTTTATAACTTCAGACTTCCTAAATGAAAAACTTTATCTAAAAATTAAACCAGACATTTTTATTATGTCCGAAGTTACTTGGTATGTGCTTCCAAAATTAAAAAATTTTTTAAAATTTATAAAAAAAAACTTTAAAAATAAATACTTAATTCACACTTTGGCTATTTATTACCCTGGTAAACAAAAATATGGTAGAAATTATTTTACAAATTTAAAAGGAATACTTAAATTTTATAACTTAAAATATATTGAGTATGGTGAAAAATGGAATTCTGAAGAAGGGAGGACATTTTTTTTGGCGAAAATTTAAAAATCTATGAAAAGTAAAATTTTAAATAATATTAAATTAGATTTTAAAAAAAATTTAAATTTAGCTATTAAATATCACAATAGAAATTATCACGAAAAGGCCATTAAATTTTATAAAAAAATTCTTAAACTATACCCTAATAACTACAAAGTACTTTTTAATTTAGGCACAATATATACACAAGTAAATCAATTTTATTTAGCAAAAAAAATATTTTTAAAATTAATAAAACTTAATCCAAAATTTTTTTGCACTTACTATAATCTTGGAATAGTTTTTCAAAAATTAGGAGACTATAAAAAAGCAATAACATCATATAAAAAAGCTATTAGTCTAAATAAAATTGATTTTGCTTCATATAATAATTTAGGTAACATTTACAAAAATACTCAGGAGTTTAAAAAAGCAATTCATTTTTATAAAAAAGCCATAAAAGTCAACCCATTGCTTTCTGATGTATATTACAATATCGGGATAGTTTTTCAGGAACTGGGAAATCATAAACAAGCAATAACTTCATATAAAAAAGCTATTAGTTTAAAAAAAAATGATCCTACAGCATATAATAATCTTGGTGCAGTATTTAATGAATTAGGAGAGCATAAAAAAGCAATTCTGTGTTTTAAAAAATCTATTAAAATTAAACCTAATAACCCAAATGCATATAATGGAATAAGTATAATTCTTCAAATACAAGGAAAACATGGCGAGTCAGTAAAGTATTCCAAAAAAGCAATGTCTTTGAGGCCAAATTCTATTTTGGCACATCGTTTAATAGCTAATGTAGAAATAACGCAATTAAAAAACTTTAAAAAAGCCATCAAACAAAGCTACAAATCTGTCAAAGTTCACCATCGAACGTCTAATTTTATTAATAATTCTATTTCTGTAACTAGACTTAAACACGATGTGGAGCAAGCGAAATACTTGTTTTCAAATAAACATAAAGTTAATGGATTAAAAAAGTTTATAAAAGTTGGTCATAAAATTTTAAAAAGAAAAAAAAATTCCTTGAATAAAAATAATATAAATAAATCAATTTTATTAGACAAAAACGAAATTAAATTTTTATTACCATATTATAAAGAAAATTTTATTTATAAACCAAAGAAAATAATAAAAAAATTTATCAATCCTCATAACGATTGGAACGAAATAGAGAGAAAATATTTTAACGATGTTAAACAAATTATGTATATCGATAATTTTTTGTCAGAGGAAGCAATTACGGAATTAAATAAATTTTGTTTAGCATCAAAAGTATGGAATAGAGAGCATAAAAATAAATATTTAGGAGCTACATCAGATAGAGGTTTTATAAGCACGATTCATTTAAAAATTGCAACTGATTTAAAAAAAAATTTACCTAAAATATTTGGTAAACATAGATTGCAAACATTTTGGGCTTATAAATATGAACCAAAAATAAGCAAAGGGATTAATATTCACGCGGACTCAGCTGTAGTAAATTTAAACTTTTGGATTACACCCAATAAATACAATTTAAATAAAAATAGTGGGGGTCTAAGAGTTTATGATGTTCCAGCACCAAAAAACTGGCCATTTGCAAAATATAATAGAAACACAGAAGATATATTAAAATTTCTTAAACAAACTAAATCAAATTATATAGATATACCGCATAGATATAATAGAGCGGTATTATTTAATTCAGCTTATTTTCATCAAACCCAAGAAGTTAATTTTAGGGATGTGTATGAAGGCAGAAGAATAAATATCACATATTTATTTGGTGATAGAAATTTTTATGTGCCAGTTTAGTTTTTTTAAGATTTAATTATAAAATGAAAAATATAAAGTTTTCTATAATAGTTGTTTCATTGAATACAAAGTTAGATTTTCTTTTAACATTAAAATCAATTGAAAAACAAACTTTTAAGAATTATGAAATTATAGTTGTTGATGGTGATAGTAATGATGGAACTATAGAAGAAATTTCTAAATATAAAAATATTATTTCTAAAAGTATCATTGAAAAAGATAATGGTGTTTATGATGCAATGAATAAAGGAATAGATTTATCTGATGGTGAATGGATTATATTTATGAATTCTGGCGATACTTTTTTTGATGAAAATGTATTAGAACAATTTGAATTAAATAATTGTTCTGAATTTGAAATTGTATATGGTGATACAGTAATTAATACTAATGAATTTGATTATTTACAAAAATCAAAAAATTTTACTGATAAAACGTTAATAATGCCATTCTGCCACCAATCAGTTTTTGTAAAATCTGAACTTTTAAAAGAAAAAAAATTTTCAACTAACTATAAATTATCTAGCGATTTTGATTTTTTTGTATCTTGTTTTTTAGAACATAAAAAATTCAAAAAAATTTATATGAATATTTCTAAAGTAAAGTCAGGCGGGTTGGCTGATATTAATCGACAAAATGTTTACAATGAAAATATAAAAATAATTAAAAAAAATTATAATAATACAAAAAATTATTATTTATTGTATTTTATTAAATTATTTCAATACTTCAAAGATATAATAAAATTTTTTTTTCCGAAAAAAATTATAATTTTAATTTTAAAAATTAAATATGAAAAAAAGTTAAAGAAATAAAAATGTTAATATTAGGATTAAATGCTTTTCATGGAGATGCCTCAGCTTGTATTATCAAAGATAATTTAATTATTGCTGCTGCAGAAGAAGAAAGGTTTACAAGGATTAAACATGCCGCTGGTTTTCCGATTAATGCAATAAATTTTTGTCTTAAGAAAGCTGGAGTAGAAATTAATCAGATTGATCATATTACAATTAATAGAAACCCAAAACAGAAAATAATTCCTAAATTATTTTATGCATCTTTTAAATTATTAAATTTTAATTTTATTAAGAATAGATTAACAAATTTAAAAAAAATTAATTCTATAAAAATCCAGTTAGAAAAAAATTTTAAAATTAAAATTAAAGCAAAAATACATAATATAGACCACCATATCTCACATATCGCAAGTTCAGTTTTTTTTTCTGGCTTCAAAGATACAAATTTTATTTCTGTAGATGGATTTGGAGATTTTGTTAGTACTGTAACAGGTTATTATGATGGAAAAAATATTGTAAAATTTAATGAAGTTCAATTCCCACATTCTCTTGGTCTCTTTTATACTGCTATGACACAATTTTTGGGTTTCAACAAATATGGAGATGAGTATAAAGTTATGGGTTTAGCTCCTTATGGTGAACCGATATATTTTAATAAGTTAGAAGAAATACTACAATATGATAAAAAAAAACTTTTTAAGTTAAATTTAAAATATTTTTTACATCATAAAGGAAATGTAGATATGACATGGTTGGATGGTGAGCCTAAAATAGGAAGGGTATTCTCAGATAATTTAATTAAATTTTTAGGAAATATAAGAAAAAAAAATGAGGAAATTAATCAGTTTCACAAAAATATAGCTTCATCAACACAAAAAATTTATGAGGAAATTTTTATCAAAATTGTAAACGATCTTTACGAAGAAAATAAAAATAAAAATCTATGTATATCAGGTGGTTGTGGAATGAATTCAGTAGCTAATGGCAAATTATTTAATAATTCTAAGTATGAGAATATATATATTCCATCAGCTCCGGGTGATGCTGGCGGAGCGCTAGGGTCGGCAACATACGTAAATAATTTATTAGGTAAAAATGTTACCAAATATTTAGATAACCCATATCTTGGACCGAATTTTTCTGAAAATGAACTTTCAAATATTTTAGATAAATATTCGATCGAGTTTAAAGATAATCTTATAGATTTGAAAAAAATTAATGATTTAAATGAAATAAATTCTATAATAGCCAAATACATCTCTAAAGGATTAATAGTAGGATATTTTGCAGGCAAAATGGAATGGGGACCAAGATCTTTAGGAAATAGGTCAATACTTGCAGATCCTAGGGACCCAAATATAAGAAAAACATTAAATTTAAAAATTAAGAGGAGAGAAAGTTTTAGACCATTTGCTCCTTCAATATTAAAAGATTTTACCAAAGAATGGTTTGAAATAGATGATGAAGTTCCATTTATGTCAAAGGTTTTCAATATCAGGGAGAATAAAAAACAATTTATACCTGCAGTAACTCATATAGATGGAACTGGGAGATTACAAACAGTATCAAAAGATTATAATCATAATTTTTATATGTTAATAAAAAAGTTTTATGAAATTACAAATGTACCTATGGTATTAAATACATCTTTTAATGAAAATGAACCTATTGTATGCAAACCTGAAGAAGCTATTGATTGTTTTTTGAGGACCAAGATGGATATATTGGTATTAGAAAACTTTATATTGTCCAGAAATTAAAATGGCAATTTTTTCAAATATTTCAAACGAAATACCTATACTGGGCGTTTTATTTTCAATATTATTATTTACAGGATTTTATCAAATAGGTAATTTTATTTGTAAATTTAGGTTAGTTAATCAAGCTCTTTCTATTATCTCTGATGTAGATTATTTAAAACATGCATTAGGTGTTATTTTTTTACTTGTAATTATACACCCAGTAATTTTATTTTTTCCCTACTCAAAAGAATTTTTATATTCAATAAGTTTTATATTATTAATTTTAGGAGCAATAAGTTTTACAAAATTTTCAACTAAAATTATTTTTTTTAAAGAATTTTTAAATTTTAAAGTAAAAAATTTACATAAAGATAAATATGTGATTATATTTATAATCATTGGTTTGTTATTACTTTCATTAGCTCCAAATACAGATGCTGACAGCTTGGATTATCATCTTCGAACAGCAAAATTTATAGCAAAATATGGTAAATTTCCTGAAAATATATTTCATTTTCATGAGAGACTTTCTGGACCAGGAGAAATTATAATTGCAATTGGTATATTGTGTGGAGCAAGTAGTTTTGGAAGTTTTATTCAGGCATCTGGTTTAATTATTCTTTATGGAATTTTTAAAAAAATTTCCTTAAAAAAAAATATAAATTCATCGATATTTTTTTTAGTTTTATTAACAGCACCAATAATTATTTTTTTAACCTCAACTGCAAAACCACAGTTATTTTTTATTTGTTCATCTTCAATTGTTTTTGCGCTTTATTTTTTTGATAAAAAAACCAATAAAAATCAAAATTTGGAAGTTATAAAAATTATTATTTCTTTAATAATTATCTATCTTTCTTTTCAAGCTAAATTTTCTTTTATTCTCAGTAGCTTTTGTTTTTTCATTTTACTTTTTGCAAATTCATTTATTAAAAAAAATATTAAAGAATTTATATTTATAAGTATTACTCTAGCCCTATTTATAGTTTTACCTCCTATGATATGGAAATATATTAAATTCGAATTTAGTTTGTTTGAACAGTTAATTTCACCAGTGCCTTTAAATATTTCAGGGATGGATTACTTTCTTTTGTATTTAACAAGACTTGGAGGTGGTAAATCATTTTTTTCTTATATAATTCCAGAAGATTTACACCAATTTACTAATTCTTTGGGTTTAGGTTTGTTATTTATTTTTTTATTTAGGTTTGAAAAAAATAGTAAAACAAAAATTATTTTTTTCTTAATATTTTCTTTTATTATTATTTCATATTTTTTTGGCCAAAGAACAGAAAGATTTTTTTATGAACCATTAATATGGATAATCTTTTCATCAATTTTTTTTGGAATTAGATATAAATTGAATTTTTTAAAGTATTTGTTTAGATTCCAAGTTTATGGATTAATTGTAGTAATAATTTATGCTTTAATAAACTTGTCATCGGGCTCAATAACAAAAGAATTGAGAGAAAAAGTTTTAAAAAAAAATGCAAATGGATATTCACTTTACAAATGGGCCAATGAAACTCTAGATGATGACGATCTTATTTTAACTTTACACAGATCTATATCTTTTAGATTTGACAAGTCTTTACATTTTGAATTTATTCCTTTTAGAGGCTTACAAGGACATACTAGAGAGAGATATATAAATATTTTAATTAAAAAAAAACCCAAGTATTTGTTAACATATGGAAAGGGAGAAATGCCAAAAGTTTTTGATGAGATTAAAAAATGTGTTGGAAAATTGGTTTATTTTAAAAAAGATGTTGGAATTCATGGTGCAAGAAATCCATTTAGAGCAGTCGATACATATAATGGGTATATTTATATATTTAATAACGACTTACTTCCAGACTGTATAGAATAATTTTATATTATCTAAATACAAGATTATTTAGTGTTTTTTTAAGACAACTATGTAATATTGAAAGTTATTAACAAAAAATTTTTGAAATATATTTTCTAGTTTAAACAAAATATATAACATTTTTTTTCCTAAATAATTATTAAAAAAAATTTTTTTTTGATGTTGAGAAGCAAATGATCTCCAGGGATATAAATCAACTTTAGCATGATTGTCAAATTGATACCACCATTTTAATGGATGGCAAAAAAAATAAATATTTTTTTTTTTCGTTTTATTATAACCAAATATTTTTTTAAACTTATTAATTATAGTATCTGGATTACTATAGACAATTATTATAGGTGAGCCAGGTTTTGTTATTTTGATTAATTTTTCAATGGCTGTTTTTTGTTGTGTTTTATCCAGATGATATATTGTGTGCAAACTTATAGAACAATCAAAAAAATTTTTTTTAAATTTAAGTTTTAAAAAATCTCCACAATAAAATTTTCCTTTTTTACCCAATTTTTTTTTTGCTAATTTAATAGCATCTTTAGAAAAATCTACACAATGTCTAGTTTTGTAATTTTTTGAATAATGCAAGTATTCCGGATATTGAATTGGACCTGAAGCAAAATCTAATATATGAGTCCCTTTTTTTGGAATATGATTGAGAATTCTTTTTCTACAATTTGAAACATAATTTTTTGAGCTTTTTCTTAAATCTTCAAATAAGTTAGCATCCTCGAATGCTTTATTTTTCTTCTTCCATCCTATTGAGTTGTAAAAATTATATATATCCATTTTAAAATAATTTAATATATATTAATTAAAATTTATGAAAGTTTTACACATAACCAATGAATTTACAAAAAAAAATTTTAGCATTTCATCTTTAATCTTATATATCTCAGCTTATTTATATAGTAATTATAATTTCACTTTTGCAATTTTGACCTCATCATTGGAAAAAGATTTATTTGCAGAAAAAAATCTTAATATTTTTAAATTTAAAAATTGGATAGATTTTTTTTTTAAAAAAAAAGATTTAATTTCAAATATTTCTAATTTCGATGTAATACACATTCATGGTATTTGGGCTCCAATTCAATTCATTTCATTGATACTTTGTAACCAGAGAAAAGTTAATTGCATTGTTCATCCACATGGAATGTTGTTGAACGAAGCTCTTAAAAGCGCTGGAATTATAAAATTTATACTAAAAAGAGTTAGTTTGTTTTATCTAAAAAATACAATAAAAAAAAATATTAGATTTATATCTATAACAAATCAAGAAACTGAAGCTATTAAAAAATTTTTTCCAAAAACATCCGTAATTGAAATTTCAAATCCTATACCATTTGAGTTCAAGAATATTTCTAATGATAAGAAAAAAAAAAAAATGGTATATTTTGGAAGAATTCATCCCCATAAAAATGTACACTTACTTATAAAAGCATTTCTTCAATCTAATTTGAGTGATGATTGGAAACTTGAAATATACGGAATAAGAGATGATGAAAAATACTATAAATATTTAAATAAATTAATTGAATCTAGTGACCAAATAGAAATAAAAAATCCTGTATTCGGAGATGAGAAACAGAGGATAATGAGAGAGGCCTGGCTAAACATTCTTGTTTCGAAATCTGAAGTTTTGAGCTTATCAATTCTAGAATCTTCTCTTCATGGGTTGCCTAGTTTAGTTAATTCTGAAATTGAGACCAAAGGTTTAGAGGACTCAGTAATTTTAACTAATTTATCAATAAATGAAGTTAGTAAAAAAATTAATGAAATTTCATATTGGAGCACAGAAGAGAGATTAAAAAGAGGAAATTATATTTCTGAAAATGTAAAAATAAAAACATCTATCGACAAAATATCTTCAAAATATAATTTATTATATCAGGAAATTACATCAGATAGTATTAAGGAGCATGAAGAAAAATTAATACCATCAATAGACACATCCTTTCTTTCAATTGTTAAAAAAAATTTTAATTTTTTGCTAATTTCAAGTGCCTATATGTTTAATCTAATGTTTGCTTCTTTATTAGTTGTTACTTTAGTGATTTTAGGTCATTATTCAATCGCAGGAGAACTAGGACTTGTTATTAGTTTCTGGATAACAATTACTCAAATATTTTCAAGTAATATGAGAAGCATAGTTGTTTCAGAGGAAAATAGAAGCTACGCACTAATGACTCTTGTTTATAGATTTGTGTTTTCAATACTTGCATTAACCTCTTTTTATTATTTTTCCTCTATTTTTATAACTTTTGAAAATCAAGATTTAATTATTTCAATATCTTTGTTGATAATGATTCAATGGATTAATGAGATGAATTTAGTGCAAGAAGAAATAAAAAATAAAATAAAATTATTTAAAATTTTTACATTTGTTAATATTTTTACAGTTATTGTAACTGGATTTTTATTGTATTTCTCTAATTTTGAGTACTTAACGATATTAGTTTCTTTATATATTTTTTTTGTATTTATATCTTTTTCAAAATATTTGTTACAATCAGCTAAGCATTTTATGGATTTAAATTTTAAATTTATGATTAAATTAAATCTTCAGACAATTGCCTTTTTATCATCATTTTCAATAATAATAAGTAGTTTTGCATGGAGGATAATGATTTATTATATTTTTGATAAATCTTTAGCAGGCATATTTTTTGCTTGTTTTTCAATTGGTTCTTTTCCAGGTACTCTTTTTAATTCAGTAATTGGCCCTGCATTTATTAGGCAAAAAATTACAATTCCACAAAAAATAAAAAATATATCTTATATATTGTTCACAATAATTTTGATTGTAGTTGGATTTTCAATATATCTTTTATATAATAAAACCTCTATTAATTATCTAAGTATAGAATTTATTATTTTCACAATTTCTATTTCACTAATTGGATCATATTTTATGAGTTATGCCATGTATTTGAGGCATAAACAAATTCAAAAATCTATAGAAGAAAGAATGTATTTATTCAAAAGAGATATTTTATATGGACTTTCAATTACCTTTTTAATTCCTTTGCTATATTATTTTGGTGGCACCATTTCAGTTTCTTTTGCTTTCATATTAGCATCTATAATGGCCATGATTTCTTATTCATTCTCATTTAATATATCTGAAAAAAATAAAATAAATTTATAGTTTTATGTCTCATTTATTAAAAAATGAAAATAAAATATTTTTTAAATCATTTAAAGTATTTGTTATTTTTGTAATAATCATTCTTTTTTATCTCGGTATTAATAATTATAATGGTAATAAATTAATTTATGTATCTTTTTCTATAGTAAGTAATTTTTTAATTTTTTTTGCTTTTAGAAAAAATGCTTTATTTTTTGAAACATTTTTTAGTTTGTTATTATGGTTGGGTTTTTGGTTTAAATTTACCTGTACAATTGCTTTAACTGACGGATTGTTTAGAGAAGGAGTAGGATTATTTAATTATACAGATCAATCATTTAATAAAACTCTAATTGTTTCACAAGTTGGAATAATTGCATTTATTTTATCAGGTTATTTTAGAGAATTTTTTTTTTTTAAATATCCCAAAAAAATAATTTTTAAATTTCCAAAAAATAATTTTTTTAAAAAAAATAGAATTAAAATTTGGACAATATTTGTATTATTTATAATTTTAATTGGTTTTTCTAATTTTCATTATAAAATTTATCAAAAAGGACTGCTCCCAATCTATGAAATAAATTTTTTATTAAGTGGAATTTTTAAATGGCTATTATTATTTGGAATGTCTACAATTTCAGCTATTATTATTTTTTACGAGGCAAGTACATTCAAGAAATTTTTCTTTTCTAGCTCTTTATTAATGTTTTTTGAAACTTTTTTTACATCACTGTCAATGTTAAGTAGAGGTATGATTTTTAATGCTTGCGCTCTTTTGTATGGGATTTATAAATTTTCAAAAAAAATTAAACATATAAATAAAATAAATTATTATATTAAATCAATTATAGTAATTTTTGTTTTATTTTATGTTTCTGTCTCATCAGTAAATTATATTAGGGCAAATTTTTTTTACGTTGGAAAATCTGCAGAATTTACATTAGAAAAGTTTAAAAAAGAAAAAGAGATACCAAGTAGTGAGAAGGTAGAAAGGAAATATGCAACATTATCGCAACATAATTCAGAAATATTATATTTATTAATAAATAGATGGGTTGGTATTGATGGCATTATGGCAGTTATATCAAAAAATGAAATTTTAAGTCCAATTTTTTTAATAGATTCTTTTAAAGAAAGGGCAGACCCAAAAAAACCAACTTTTT
>CEOQ01019923.1_pt1 | contig 15054 bp, 7 predicted proteins | sample 361351 | NCBI WGS metagenome assembly CEOQ01 (sample SAMEA2619907, study PRJEB7988) | marine metagenome | biome: marine biome (ENVO:00000447); feature: deep chlorophyll maximum layer (ENVO:xxxxxxxx); material: "saline water (ENVO:00002010), including plankton (ENVO:xxxxxxxx)" | depth 60 m | reverse complement strand
ACGTCAGTTACCGCTGTGTCTCCACGAAGATCGTAGGAAACGTCAGGGTGAATGATCGCCATGTAGTTGCCGTTTTCCCAACCCGGAGCGTTACGTCCACGAAGCTGGGCGACGGCTTTACGGCCTTCGGCAGCGGTGTAAACGTCTGAAGCTGTGATAGCGCCACGGCTTGTTTGCCCGACATGCGTTACGTTTGAACCGCCATTGGCGACATCCGAAACGATTTTGTCAAGCGAATCAGCCATGTTGTAGCCAACAATGTTGGCCGCATCAGCATCCACGTTGAGGAACGAGGTTCCACGCACCTTGGCGGTGGTGATAACAGCGTTACCGTACTCAGCAAGAGTTACGGTTACTGCGCTATCAGTCAACGCAACAGCAGTCACATCACTGGCTTCAGTGAGTGCCGATGTTGCTTGCGCCATGTCAGCGTAGAACGTGAATTGGACACCCGAACCGTTATGGCTCTGGGCAGTTGAACGAACATCAGCGACCATCTCGAACAAAGGTTGCGAACGCAAAGCGAAGTGTGCAACCTGATCGAACGCCGTTGAAACCTGATCGTCCAGAGTTGATGTAGTTGTATAAGCCACAGTGAATCCTAGTGGTTAGGACTCCTGTGAATAAAATGGCTTAAATTACTGCGAAGCTCCCCACAAATAACCGTTATTCTCCATTAAAACTCGGAGTTCCTCCTCGGAGGTGGTCGCCCTAATTTGAGCGTCTAGGTCATTTGGGATTACCGGCTCTCCGCCTTCCCCGGCAGCCGCGATACGTTGTTCTGCTTCAAGTGCATTCTGTACGGCAGGGGAGGGGTTAGCTGCTGGAGCATCTCCTCCAATGAACCCGGCTGCTTCCGCTTCTTGGCGGATAGCCTCCGCATCCATTTCCCCATCATATGCCTTTACAAAATACTTAACCCGAGCGTCATCAGGATCAAGTCCTGCTGACCTAAACGTATCCCGACGTTCGTAACTAGAAACCCGATTTTCAGCTTCCGAAGCACGAGCTTCAGCTTCTTTCAACCGGTTTTCCAAATCGCGACGCCAGTTGGGTTTCGATTCGGTTGAACTGGCAGAATCTTCGTCACCGTATCCAGTGGAGTCATTTTCTGTCATATGTCACTCACCTGACCTATACGCATTTCAGCGGTGGTACTGAAATGGAGGGGCATTGAACGCCTCTGGACACCAATGGTGGACGATCAATGAATGAAAGAATACAGACATTTCAATGAAAAAGTCAATAGTTCATTGAATTTCAATGAAACTACCTAGCTGAACCGAACCCTGATGCGCCTCGTTCATTGATTAAAAGCCCTGATTGGCCGCCAAATGGCACGTTTCTTTGTTCAATCGTTCGTTTCAATTCAATGGAACTATCAGAATCTAAACCAAATTCTGCCGCTGCAAGCTCAGGACTAGCCATTCCTTCAGAACCAATCAAACTACTTGTCACTCCACGACGCTGCTTTAACCGTTCCTGCAATTCTCGTTCTTGGATGTTTGCGTCAGCAAGCCCTTCAGCGGTTCGTTGCAAAGCGTCAAGATTTGGGGTGTCCCCAAGAATATCCATTGTTGTAGCTGCAAGACCAGCGGCTTCGAGTCGTCGTCGTTCTTCAAACAAGTTAGACGCCTTAATTGGGTCAAGGTAGTAGCCAACAAGATCTTCGTCAGTAATGTTGTAGAACTCGCGAAGCAATCGTTTTGTTTCGGGGTCTGCATCTGTTACGGCAGCCTCCGCTAACGTGATGCGTGTCTGAAACTCTTGTGCCGACACATCGCCGCCAATAAGATCTGCCATTTCTTGACGATCTAAAATGCCTGCGAATCCGGCTTGTCTGGATAGCGCCGTGTAGTCACGTTCGAGATCTAAATAATCTTGTTCGCTGATTGCTGGTAACCCAGCTTTGAATCGTGCATCCATTCCGGGGAATCGAGCTTTATAAGCTTCAGTTTCTCTTATTAACTGGCCGATACCTATGTCTGACACTCCGTCAATCATGGCTTGTTCAATGGTTGTTTGAAGCGCTGGGCTTAAACCCCAACGACGCAACAAATCTCCCAAAATAGAACTGGCGTTTTGTCTGGCTGCATCTGACTGCCATTGAGTCATTGCTTTGCCCCACGCCGCTGAAGGATCTCCGCCGCCAGTGTTTGTGGTTTTCTTGCCGCTATTGAAATCCGGGTTCAGGGTGTAAGTGGTGTTGCCTTTGCGGTCTGTCCCTGTTAAATACTTCGGGTTGCCTTGGGCGTCTATTGTCCCAAAGTCAGCAGGTTTAATTGGTGGAGTGTAATAGTCAGGGTTAATGCTCCATGCCCCCGGTTGCCTACTCCCGTCCGCTCTTATGACCTGCGTGTAAAGTGGTTGGTCGTCTTCATCGAGAGGGTTTAGCTCACCACCCGGCTTGTAAGCGTCGTCTGCGGCTAGCTGTTCGGGAGTGTCACTCCACCCACCTTCAGGCTTAAAGAAGTCTTCTTTGCCTGTCCAAATGTAACGAACACCGCCTTCGACATAAGTACCGTCATCAGTATTGATTACTTTGCCGCTTCTAGTTACAGCAGGCCCGGTGTATTCGTCACCAAGTTCAAAATCTGGGTTATCTGTTGCCATTACGCCACCGCTCCGAACATCCGACCGACCGTATCAGCCAAACTACGAGACTTATTTGCCGCCTGAGTCGTTTCCCAGTAACCAGAACTTCTATCAGATTTAATCATACGATCTATCTCACTAAACGTCGCTACCCGAGGAATCCCCTCACCCCCACCCGTGTAACTAATAATCTTGTCAAACAACCCATGATCTGCCCCCAAGAAATCAATCTGACGTTCCAACAAATTCTGTACCCGTTGCTTGTACGGCAAGAAATAAGTGCTTAAAGAAATGCCTTGGTCAATGATCGGGGCAAGCGTCGGATAAAGAGCTTTCGCTTGATTAGCGAAATACGTTGACGCCATATCAATATCGTCCTGCGTACCCCCACCCTCATAGAACGATTCAATCATGTTGTTCATTGTTTCTGCGTCTATATCATCACCCAAAGAAATCATCCACTTAGAAGCTTCCTTTTGAATGTCGTCCCGGTAAGTGCCAAGCAAACCTTCTTCTTGGCTAGCTACCAGCGCATCAAAGTCAAAGCCCTCGAAACCATCAAGGTCCGACAAGTGCTCTCTAAGTTGGCGTCCTGTGAGTTGCAACCGAGCAGCAGACTTAGCAATGGCATTAACAACTTTGTCGTCAAGCTCAACACCAAGTTTTGTTAGCTGCGTTTTAACAGTATTAATGGTTGGTTGGATATAACCGAGTTGTGAAGTGTTGGGGATTCCGGTGCCGTCACCTAAACGATTCCATTCAAGATCGAAGGCACGCATCTGCCTGTCAGTTTCCGCCCACCACTGGGTCTGCTCTAACAGTTCTTCGACTTCTTTGCCCCCTGTCAATTCCTCAGTCATTATGTATTCAAGGATGTTGACTTTCTCTTTCGTGACAGGATGAGTAATCATCATGTCGTCACGATCTAAAAAGAAGTTGGCACCGAAACCGCCGGTGATTCCTAAGGCGTCGGCTATGGCGTCAAGTTCGTCTTGGTAAGTTTCGGGGAGAGGAGTACCGCCATCTCCACCACCGCCTGTAATTGGAAATTCCCCAAACTCGGGTACAGCTTGCCGAGGATCAATTACACGATCTTGCCCGCGAGCTTGCTCTATCCGATCACGTTGTGCAGCTAAACCTTCTTCTAACCCAGTTTGCATTGGATCGGAAGTAATGTCAGTGATCTCGTTTGTTGGTGGTTCTTGCGCCCCCGGCCCAGTCTCAACTTCATCAGTTTCTAGTCCTTCACGCACTAACTCTGAATCGCTGAGAACATCGCTTTCAGGACGAATTGTGTCACGGCCCCCTAACTCTCCTGCTAAAGGTTGTGTTTCTGCAACCTGTTCAGCTTCGTCCAAAAGGTTTTCAATTTGACGTTGACCGCCTTTCCGAGTAGTCAACCCAGTATCAACATCTATCCCTTCAATGGATTTTCTTGCTCTATCAGCAAAACGCAAATCATTGCTAAAACTACGATCCCCAACCATCCAGTAAACAACATCTTTTTCGTTAGCTGAATTAAGGTCAGGTGCGTTACTTAAACGACGTTCGAGAACTTCTCTACGGTCAGCAACTTCGGCATCGTTCTCATCTGCTTCTTCGTTTAAGTTGACAATGCGAAGATTTTTTTCTTCTATCTGGTTTTTGCTTGTGTTTATTTTTTTTGTGGTGCTCTTAAAAAGTTTGTTTTTAGCAGCGTCGTCTAGCCGTTCGTTTCTTTCATCTTCGCTAGTTTTTCTCCACCCCGGAAGATCTCTACCCCAAATTTCTCTATAACCTTCATTTAGGTCATTGTACGAAAAACGAGCAGTCGCTCCCGTAGAAGTTTTTTTGCTAACTTCAGCTAGCCACTCCTCAGTCTGAGCAACTTTATCTTCTAAATCTTCTACGTTACTTTCAAGTTTGCTTGCTTCACTACGAGCTTCTTGTGCTTTAACTGACCTAATCTCACCATCAGCTATAACGCGAACTTTCAAATCATCGCTGTTAAGTTCGTTAGTTAATTCGTTAATTACTTTTTGAGCTTCTTTGAAAAGATTGTCTTTAGAAGTCATTATCTTGTTACTCCCGGCATAACTGAACCCGCAATACGTTTCTGATTAACAGCCCCCTGAAGCACACCTACCGCATTAGCGAACTCTCCGGCTCTAGCACGCACAGGATCAGTTGTTTCAACAAACTCCTCAGCCAGCCCCTGATAATCAACACTGGAATATTCGCCAGCATCAATAGCTGCTTTCACGCCCCCATAGAACGCTGCCTGCTGGCTAGGGTTCATCCGCTTGTTAATCATTCTTTCAGCAGTTTTATCTAAAATTCGGTTAATCATCGTTGGAGGTGGATACTTTTTGCCCGGTTCAATGTGATCCGAAACAAGCATTTCAAGATCATCCATTGAATAATCTTCGCCTACACCCGGAATCATTGAATCGTCAGTAACAACACCAGTCGAAACAGTCGCCGCTGCATCCCTAATCGCAGCCGACAAAGCAGCCGCAATCTCAATCGGGTCTTCCATGCGTTCTTTCATTTCATCTGTTGACTCAGCTACCCCAAAGTATCCTTCAGCAGCTAAACCCAAAATGATTCCGTTGCGTTCATTGTCCGGCATTTGAGAAAAGTTTTGGTAAAAGCCTGTAGCTGTAACCGGAGTTATTTCCGTCCAACTCTGATCCATGCCAGTAACTGCGGCTTGCATTGGGTTTAATCGGCGTTCTTCTTCACGAAATCCGATAACCGTTGTGTCTGCCGCAGCCTGAGCATAAGTATCTTGGTACTGTTCAACAGTAATAGGGTTTAACCCTGTTCCTTCAGGGTTTAAGAAATCTTCTATACCTACCATTAGGATTGCACCACTTCACGTTGTAGTCGTTGTAGTTCTACCGGCCATGACTCAATAGCGAGAGAATCGAACTCAATGAATTGTCGCAGATTTGCTGTCACTGGCGCTAATAAAAATTCTTCTTTGTAATCATCCCACATTGAAAGCAGCCATTGATTAGAACGAGAGAACAATGAAGCCGAACCGCCTTCCTTGTCTAGCCGGAACAGTTCTTCAGCGAATGCGTCCCGAGTCATTACATACTCTGCAAGTTTCTGTATGTCGCTGCGCTGGCCGATTACCGGGTCAGCTATAAGTTTGCGGAACACACGCATGTTCTCGGCTTGATTAACTGCCGAGTCACGCAACCTGTAATCCTCAAACCAAAGCTTATTGCTTTGACCTAACTCAAATATGAAATCGCCTTTAAGTTCGCGAAGCCATTTACATGCTGGGTCATTGATTGAAATGCAACCAGCTTTAGAAACTTCAATGGTTACCATGTCCATAAAGTTGCGGTATTCCTGCCAGCCGCTAGCTATTTCAACTTCTTCAGCAGTTTCCTTTAACCCCAACCGTTCACGGAACATGATGTCTGAACCCGGAGCGACTTCTGATGTTTGCTGGATACGGTAAGTAGCGTTAGAGAACTCCGAGCTTCCACCAGCATCCAATCCCACAATCAAACGTCCGTATCGTGGGTGCGCTGCTATCAGATCAGCGTGTCGTTTACTTGACTCGTATCCTTCTAATGTCGCTGGGATACCTGTGTTGTTGCGAGTAAACCGGGCAGTCAGATAAAAGAACTCGTCGCCTTCTTCTTCGAGGAAGATTTCGTCAGCGGAACTAATTTCGCCTTTACCGTTAATCAACGACTGCGGATCAGCTAATTGAAGTTTCCGGTATTTATCTATTTGCGCTTGGAACGGAGAAGTTGGCAACGGCTGTATCGGAGCTACCAAAGCTGCTACGCCTCGAACAATCCAAATGTTTTTGGCTTTTTCTTCAACTTCTTTCAATAATTCATTGACATCTTCAGGGTCATTGAAATCAAACTGGTCATTCCGTAACTCCATTTGTTGCAATGTGTCCCGCAAAATCATTTGCTGCATTGAAAGATAAGATTCATCTTCAGCCAAATACGACTTCAATCGTCGCGCCCACGCTGGAGACATCGCCCCAAACCCACGCCAAAACTCATTTTCGCCTGATTGAACACCAAACGGAAGAACAACTTTCATTGCATCTTCAAGATCAGGACGCCTCATCAACATTTCATTGACTGGTATTCCAACAACTGGCCCGAAGCCCGGAAGTCCTTGGGAGAGCATGTTCGCTGAAGATTTAGAGAACCTCAACGGAACACCAGCTAAATCTTGGATAGCTCCCCCATTGAAAATCTTGCCAAGCAACCCATCTCTGAGACTTTCTGGTGGAGTAAACACCCAGTATTCGTTGTCGTCGTCGTCTTTGTAGGTGCTAATAATCCCTTCTTCACCTGACCCTGCACGACGGTAGGCACGCAATACTCGTAAAGTATGCGCCGGGTTTTCAACGGTTATCCCTATCCAACGGCTAATTACTTCCTGCCAAGCACCGTAGAACGGCATGATGTTGGCTACAAGTTCACCAAATCTAGTGTTTTCAGCTAGATCGTAAAGCAGTTCTCGGGTTTCTTTGAGGGCTTGCGTCCGAGCAGCATTTTGCATTGCATTAATTTGTTCGCCGGTCATCCGTAAATCACCGGTTTCTAAATCAATTTGTGATTGAACCCGACGCCTAAAGGCAACTTCGTAACGGGCACGGAAAAACGGGTTACGAACAAGATTGTCAGTTGGCAATCCACCGATTGAAGCAAACGCTCTTTCAATGAAATGGCTAAGGCTTTTTGATTGAAACCCAAAGAACTCAGAAACAGTCCCCCAGATGGTGTTGTTAGCCAACATCACATCTTTTTCTGTAACTTTGTCCATCAATTCTTCAATTTCGGCTCTACGTTCAGGGTCTAAACTGTCTAGCCTTCGAGCAACATCTCGCTGATAACTAACTTGATTTCCTTCCCCCACTGATCTGCGAAGATCAGCAAGCTCCGCCTGATCTGGCATTAGATTGTTGATTGTTTTCCGCAAGAAAACAATGTTTTCTCTGTTTGTCATCCACGGAAGGTTTTGTCTTAACGGTGTCGCTTCTGGTGAGTTGATCCACTCAAGCAAGTCATCAATGATTTGATCTTCTGTGCGTCCCGGAACATATTGGTTTTTTGTTTCATCAAAAATTCCGGGGCTGTCAGCCGTTGGTTCCCAAATCCGACTGGCCCATTCGTTATGAGCGACAATGATTTCATCATTAACATCTTCTACGTCGATACCGAGCCGTTCCGCTACCATTGCTTTTTCTTCAGCAGTCCGAATAGTGCGCCCCGGCCCGAAACCACTCAACTGTCGATTTACCAATTTGTCCCAAAGGTCTGCGTCAGACCCAGCCATTGTTGACGCCGCATCCAACTCATCCCACTTTTCAGCTAATGATTTATGGGTGTAACCCATAAGGTTTGCGGTGGCCCGAGAAGCTGAAACTGCTCTAGTGTTTATTTCTCGCATTGCGCCATTAACCCCAAAAGCTGAATCAATCGCTCTGTTACCAACCCGAATATGACCAGCTTTTAAGTCATGCAGTTGGGTAGCCACACGATCTTGTAACGTCAAAGCTTCATCGACTTCATCGCTTAAAGCCAACCCAAGTTCGCTTTTGATTTTGTCAACATCCCGGTATTGGGTGAGAATGTCATCGCTGGCTTGACGTAACTGCCTAGCTAACTCAGGGCTAGCTTCGCCTGCTTCAGCTAACAAGTTGTCTGCTAAACGAAGCATGTCTGATCCGTAAGCATCAACAAACTGTTTTTGGGCAAGCCGTTGCGCTGTTTTGTACCCCATGCGGGTGTAAAGACCAGCGCTAAGAAGCCCACCCATCGGCCCCAAAAGCATTGACGCTCCGACACCAACCATTGTTGGTTTCAACAAACGCTTTTGTTTAGCGAATCTGCGTCCAGAGGCTGTTTCTGCGCCCACAACAGCACGAGTCAACATTTTGTTGATTTCTTTTTGGTCCAACTTGCGGTTAGCTTCTCGGACAATCTCTAGCGCTGTTGCTTCTCTACCCAAACTTTCAATGTATGGCTTGACTAAAGGATGTTCAGCCATTTGTTCGATAGTGCCGGGTAAAGCATCAATGCCTTTCATGTGATCCATTAAACCGACACGCAAATCTGACAGTCCTCTAGCAACACCACTGGTAACTCCAAGAAGGCCAATCACTGACATTGCTCGAAGCATTTCATCTGGCAAAACTCGCATTGCCCAAGCAGGACGCAGCAAGGCTGATGCACGCCAATGTTTCATTACCTGTGTCATCAGTTTGTCGGCAGCGTCAACAGTAGTCGCTACTGCTATTCGTCCTTTTGATGCAATGTTGGGGGCGTATTTGTTGATTTCATTGACAAGCAAATCGAACCGTGGCATTAAAGCCACGTTCTTCATTTGTTGTTGGGTGTACGGCAAAATTGAGCCGATCACCGAACCGCTTTCGTAATCTCGGGCGCTGATAACTACTACTTCACCATCTTTAGTTTTGAACTTAGTGTTACTTGCCGTCGCATCAGTCAAAGCGTTTTGCGTATTTTTTATACGATCCAAAATAAGTTTGGCCTGATCGTCAGTGATGCCTGCCCGTTTAAGGATTTCTTCGTATGCTCTCATCGCAGTACGATCAAACAAAGCGGCTCGACCAACTGCGTCAGATGTTTGGAACTGCAAACGCAAAGCCGCACGTTGATCTTCTGTCAACACAGCCCCAAGCTCGCCGGGAAGTTTTTCGTGGAGGCGTGTGATTTGGCGCAGCATTCTGTCGAACTGGTCTGTCGCAGAAGCATCTTCAGCGAAGTTAATCCAGCGTTGCGGCAGAAACTCTTTGAACAAACGAACTGGTTTACCGAAAGCAGTCATTACCGCTTCGGCTCTACCGGGTTGCCCGGCTTTCAATAAAGTCTGAATTTGTTTATCCATTTTAGGAATAACAAATCGGTCAAGAGCGTCAACGCCACCCATCCGGTAAGAAATATCTGAGCCAGTGGCAACCATTTCTGGTAATGCTTTTTGTTGCGCTACCACCATTTCACGAGCACCTTGTTCAATGAGCGCCACTAACGACATTTGGTTTATGTCGCCTACCCCATCTACAACTGCTTGCCCATTGAAAATTTCGTCTTGCTTATATGGATCTAAACGGAACCCTGCGTCAAGCAAAGAACCATCTTCCCCTATTGCTCCTCGTCGGGCACGGAAATTAAAGTCAGCCATAGCTGCGACAAGGAACCCAGCGTCGGCTGCTTCAGCAGAAGCTCTTGCTCCACGACGAACCATGTCTCGTTCATGCTTAACTGCTTCATCAGTTAGCTTTTGAATGCGTTGAGCTAATCGCTGTTTCGCTGTTACGATTTGTCGGTTTTTTGTCCATTGAACGCCGGGGTCAAGAAAAACTCTGTCTCCCGCTGTAACCGCTTTCCGCTTCCCTCCGATAAGTAACGTTGGGGGGTCATTTGCTTGGACAACGTAAACGTCACCTGTTTTAGAAGTTCCAATTGTTTCCCAACCTAAACCCTCAATAGGGCCATTCATTTGAGCTTTTAGTTCATCGGCTTCTGCCCGAGCAGTTGCCGCTTTCCGTCGGGAAGCTCCATATGCTGTTTCTTCTCCGAGACTCGCTTTATATGTTCGATACGCTTTGGAAGCTGCATCCCACGTTGGAGCGTGCCCCCACAATTCCATTAGCAAAACATTTTCTAATGTTTCCCTAGAGTTAGCGAAAGCAACTTTTTCTGCTAACCGATCTGTGTCAGCGCCCCGACGTTTCGGTATTTCTTTTTCTAAAGCCTTTTTAATAACTTCGGTTCGTCGGGCAAGAGCAGCAACGTCGTCGGTGTTATCCATAACACCCGTCGCTTGGAAACCTTCAGACATTCCTGTGCCAAGCGTTCCATCCGTATCTTCTAACACTTGGTAAAGATCGTCAACGAATTTAATGTATTTAGCCGACCCACCTGTCCGCGCTCCGGTAGCTGGATCAACTTCACCTATCACATTGTTGATGCGTTTTGTTCTGACCTGAGCTTTTTCGACATCGTTTAATTTGCCAAAGAGTTTGGGAACTCGCCCATCACCATAAGTAACAACGGCTCGCCGTGCTTCTAACGCTGCTTTGCTTCCCTGTTCTCCCCTTAGGATGCCCGTAGTCATGTCAATGACATCATCGCCTTTGGCTACTAAAGCAAGCTTTCCCGCCCGAGAAGCTAAACCTACTTTGCCAACTAAAAGATCTGCCGGGTCGAGCCAAATGTTAGCCATTGCGTCGAAAGTGCCGCTCATTAGCTGGCCCCATTCGGAATGAATAAATTCGTGTGCTTGCTCAGGGTCAGTGATGTCGATGAAAGGGTTCATCATTACTGCCCACGCTTGACCCGCGGATCGGCTTTTGCCTACGTCCCACGCCCAAGTGAAATCGTCAAGGTCAATTAAACCGCCAATGTCGCCGTCAAGGAACCGTTGTCCTTTTACTCGCGCCATTGTGAAAGACGTTGCTAACGCCCGGTCAGTTACGTTGTCGTATGTCCAATCGAGTACGTCAAGAACTGGGTCTACTGCCCGACGCACAGGCTTCCGATATTCTTCAGGCACCGCACCGAAAACTGCGCCAAGACCCCTGTCTGGTCCGAACGCTCCTCCGATTGCTTGCCCAAATCGGTCCATACCTGCACCAACAAGCGTGCCAGCGAAACCGTCGTATTCGTCTTCTCGAACGGGGGCTAACAGAAGATCCATTGTTAATTGAATTGGAGCTTCTACTACGTCAATAAAACCCCCACCGATTCTGCCTAGTCGATTTAAGGCTCCGCCGACGTTTACCATTACGTCCTTTTATTTGCGTTAATTGCAAGACGTAACCGTTTTGCAAACACAATTATGTCTCTGCTTGCCCCATTAACTGAAGCGAGTTCTTCAATGGCCGGTAAATACTTTTCGTATTTGCTGTAATCAATTTCTTCGCTAGGCAGCATTGCAGGCTGATCTGGGTTTAGGGGCGTCATAATATCTTCGCCCGGCATTGCTGTAGGCCGCAAAGGGCTTCCTGCTTCACCCGGTATTGCCCGAGGAGGAGGTGCCGGTTGGTCGTAGCCTGCGTCTGCCATTGGAACCGCAGCCATTGATTCTTCTGCTGCTTGTTTTTGACCGTAAGGAAGTCCTTTAAGTTCCGGTCGTCGTGCTCTAGCCATTACAAAGCTCCTAGAAGTTCAGCTAATGGAGGCGCTTGTTGTGGGCCTCCACCCGGTCCTGCCATTGCTTCGGCTCCCATGCCGGGCAATGCCAATCCGGGTTGCGCTTCAGGAGACATCGGATCAACTTCTGTTGCCTGACGTTCTTGTGCTTCTTTCTGAACTTTGTCTACTGCTTCAGCAAGTTCCATTTGGTCATTAGCGACTAGCTCCATGATCCGAGCAAGATCCGCTGGAGGAATAATTCCTTCAGAAGCTTGCTGTTGTATTGAAGCAAGCAACGCTTGTTCTAGTTGTTCCGCTATCACAGCGTCATGCTCAAACTCTGGATCGTCAACTAACGGGTCTATTGTCATAAACGACCGTTTCGACATAGTGCCCATACCAACTCGTTGTCCTCCCCCAATGACAAGATTGTTGATATCTGCTCCTGCTTGCGAGTAGCTCACTACGTTGTCGTTTGTTTCAAAGTTGTCTTTGGGGGTGTAGTCAACCCGGCCTTTACCGTTCTTTGTGTTCACGTAGAACGATTTGCCTTTGCTGTTTGCGTAAGCTTTCGCTAAATCAATCGCAAGTTTGTTTTCTTCTTCTAAAGCTCTTGCCATTATTCGTTGAGCTTCTTGAACTGGGAAGTCCACTACAGCAGAAAGCACAGCGTCGCCTCGGCGTCCAGTCCGAATGTTGGTAGTTGATTCACCACCAAATTCAGATGGAATGCCAGCGGTTAAACGCTGCGCTCGTTCTAGCCGGTCAATGGCTGGGTTTGTCATGTAGCCCGGTTGCAACGCCATGTCTTTCAGGTCGCCACCTCGTACAACACCAACTTCGCCGGTAAGACCGTCGGCTGGGTTTACGATTTGCGGAGTTTCTCCGGCTCGGCCTACAAGCCATGTGTCGGGGAACACGCCTTTTTGAACTGCGATAACTTCAAGCGCCATTAAGCGAGCTTGCATTTGGTACATTCCAAGAATGCCGTCGAACTGCCCTTGGGCATGATCTAGATTTATGCGTTCCGCACACACCACGGGTGTTTGACCCAGAATGTTTGGTGCTCGTTCTAGTTCGGCAATAACATTGGACCGGTCATCTCCCGTTGAAGGAAACTTCCCTGAAGAAATTGGTCCTCGTTGGGCAATCAAAACTTGTTCTTCTTCATTGATGTATTCAATGATTTCAATGGGGTGATCGTCGCTGACGTTTCCATCCCCACGGAATAAACGACCCACTTCTGGGTACATTGATTGAATCCAACCAAGCGGACGTTCGTATCCGAAGATGACATCTCGCGGACGCATGTCGTCCACTCCAAGCATTTTGGATGGGTAAGATGTCAAGGGGTCACGCAAGTGCCATTCCGGGCAACCTGTTTTCGGGTTAAAGCGAAGTTGGGTAACGGTTGACGAATACCCGATTAGATGCCGTGCTCGTTTTGCAAGCTGGAGATCCATTCGGGAGTATTGCCACCAACCCAAAATTGCTTTGCGTCGAATGTTGGCGTTATCTCTTGATCGTTTTTTAGAAGGGTCTGCTGGAGGACAAAAAACGTCGGGGGTTGTTGACGCTATCCGCATAGCGGTTTGGTCAAGCCCTTGTGCTAATAAATTAGCTACCGCAGATTTTTCATCTGAGTCAAGTTCCGGCAAAGGAACTATCACGTCACCATTGTAGTAATCCCGCAGGTTACGCATTTTTGATTTTGCACCATCAGCAGCTTGCGATCTTGCCGCATATATGGACATAATTTCTTCAACGGTTTTCACTACAACCTCGCGAACGTATTGCCGTCCTCTATATCATGGCCTGTAAGCCATGTGGGACGCCACTGTTTTGGCCCCTGAGAGGGGGGTATGTAAAGTTTTTCTAAATTGTGCTCTAAGAACCATTGTGCCATAACACAGTCGTCTGTCCGAGCGCCGGTGCCTTCAGCGTTCCAACGAGTCACTTCATTGACTAAAAGAAGTGAATGTGGGCGTGCTTCTGTCCGCTGTTTTCCGGGTAAACGAACCCTTCCGACACGCCACAACGGACCTAACATTTGGACACCATATTTCGGGTCGCCTTTATTTCTGGAATGCGTATAGTGCGGAACTAGCTGCACGCCTCGCAAAGAAGCCCACCGTTTGAAGTGGTCGTATTGGAGAATGAATTTTTGGGCAGCGTTCGCTTCAATGATCCAATGAGTTATAGGGCGACCTATGTCGTTGGTAATTTGCCACCATTCTTCAGCTATGCCAGTGAAGCGTTGCTCAGTGTGATTCCAGTCAAGGAAATCTGGGGCATCCATTTTCCTTCGATACGATTCCAACAAATATCGGAACTCGGTTTCAGGGTTGTACGCCCAGCATTGAATTGCCCAAAAGTTTGCCGGTGACGGATCAGCGGTCGCCACAACAAAAAGATCGCCCGTGACTCCAGTGGGTATTTCCCACAAGTCTCGGTCGTTGTCCCAGCAACCCACATAGTCCACGCCGTCTTTGCCGACACCGCCACTCACCCACAACGGGTCAACAAGAACGCTTGCCGGGTTCACATCAGACTGCTGATAAAGAACCTCGAACCGGTCTGGGGTTTGAGCTTTTATGTGTCGGAGTTTTCTCCACGGTAATCTACGAGGGTAAAGTAAACACCCTTCGGGCCACGGTGCGGCGTCAGGTTTGTGGTCGCCTTCACAACTTTCTTCATAATGCGCTTTATAGCTGACATGATGATATTTCCGCCATTCTGTTGGGGCATCTTCTGGATCAAATTCTTCTAGTTCGATTTCGTCGGGGGGAGCGACCTTATCAAGTGCGTACCGGTAAATATCGTCAGCCGACATTCTCTGGCCTTGAAGGATCAATAACCCTCCCGGTTCAAGCCGAGTTTCAGCTACCTCATCCCACCAGCGCCGCATATCTTCACGGGCTTCAGCCGACCGCATCTTACGAGGATCGTAAACGTCGTCCCATATAACTAAGTCGAAACGGCCACCGAGAAACCCAGAGTCCATACCAAACGCAGACCATGTTGGTTCTTTCTGGGAAAGAGGTTGATCGTCTTGCTGGAGAACTGTGAAAGCTTCCGCCCGCCAAATTTCTGACGAGTCTGGCTTAAACATCCCAAAGTCATCTTGCAACGTGGCCTCGGCGTCAACCGCTAAACCAAGTCGAACATCGTTCAATTCGGCTTTGACTGGATGCGCTCGATCTAACTCGGCGCGCAACCTACGGCAATACCATTCAGCCAATCGTTGCGTTGATGAACCGATCATCCCACGGATAGCACGGTTACGCACGGTTGCCCATGCGGGAAGCACTTTAGCAAAGAAAGTTGA
>CEOQ01073558.1_pt1 | contig 15070 bp, 17 predicted proteins | sample 361351 | NCBI WGS metagenome assembly CEOQ01 (sample SAMEA2619907, study PRJEB7988) | marine metagenome | biome: marine biome (ENVO:00000447); feature: deep chlorophyll maximum layer (ENVO:xxxxxxxx); material: "saline water (ENVO:00002010), including plankton (ENVO:xxxxxxxx)" | depth 60 m | reverse complement strand
GCAAACAGGGAGCCCCATGCCTCTAGATGCTGTGCGGCTACCATGATGACGGCGAAGTCCTCCTTCGACGAGTCCTCATTGTAGGATATGGAAACCTGAATCTTGGCCTCCAGTTCCAGAGATTCGCCCCCTGCTGGGGCTGCATCGAGATCTATCGAAATGTCAGCATTTCCAGACTCAAGTATGCTTGGCTGCCATGGCCCTTCGACGAGTTTCCTGCGTCCTTCCTCTGGGACAATAGAACCCCCCTCAAGTGACCATGCTGCCGCGATTGAGCGTGCGGCTGAACCGCCTCCTCTCATCCTGAGAATGGATTCCGACGGTTCCACGCCTATGTGCCTGCAAGCGGATACAAAGCCAGCCCCGTCCGTGCTCGTCCCCTCCCATCGTCCGTTCGACCTCATGAGTTGATTGATTGCATTGACGCCATCGGGCCCCCTCACACCCAATCTCGATTGGGGGGAGTGCTTCAGAGGGGCAGTGCAGGATAGCCAGAGCTCCCCCTCCAGAATAGAGGCCTGCGATTCAAAGTCCTCGATTCCACTGGCTTCGATGAATATCTGCTCGGCCTGCCCCATACCCATTGACTCCCCCACTATCGAAAACAGCCTTGGGGTCAGGGAATGCGAAATCGGACTGCCCGCGATCCCCCAGTAGGCGGGCGCATGCATGGCCATCGCCGGAAGTAATCACCGATGAAGGTTTCAAGAGGAGGCCTTCTCGGAAGGTGACGGAGGGCCCAGCAATGCGTCGCATAAAGTGGTTGGACGAGGGAGTCAGGGTCAGGATAGAGAGCGAGGATGACCTCTGGGTCCTTTCACAGGTGTGCGGCTCGGGATGCCTAGTGGGGATGCTGTCCCACAGAAGGGACTCCACAACCGGTACCAAGGAAGACGGTCGGGCGAAGAGCGCAGAGAGGAAGCCGATGTGGATCGTTCTTGAAGCATCAGAAACCGCCTTCCAGCCATTCACAGACAATCTGAGGGTTCACGGTGTGATTAAGGAAGCCAGGATCGACATCGGAAGCCACCATACGCACGTTGTCGGAGTTGGGGACGAGATCGAGGTTTCCAGAGAAGGCGGCCTCTCGAGGATGGACAGGTCGCTGATCAAAGAGGCCGTAGCATCGGGCAACAAGGCAAGGGCCGGCCTGATAGTAGTAGAGAACGACGAGGTCCTGATCTTCGAAGTCGCCTCTCACGGGATTCGAGACGTATCCAATTTCAGCCTTAGGGGAGGGGGAAAGAGGACCGGTGACTCCTCTGCGGTTCGGAAGGAGTTCTTCGAGAAGGTAGCGAAGGAGACCAGGATGGTCTTTCCGGACGAAATGCCACTCGTCCTTTGCGGGCCAGGTTTGGCCAGGGAGGGCTTCGAGGATGATCTCAAGAGCCTGGGTGCGAAGAACATGTTCGTCAACGCTCCGACCTCGATCGGAGGAAGAGCAGCGGCCAATGAGGTCCTAGCAGAAGGCCTAGCTGACTCCTTGCTGGGCGAGCATGCCATGGTGGAGCAGGTCAGAGCCATAGAGGAGGGATTGAGGAGGATTTCGATCGACGGTGCGGTGACGTACGGACTGAGGCAAGTCGCCAACGCTGCAGAGCAAGGCGCAGTGGAGACCCTGGTCATCGAGGCTTCCCTTCTCAGGACGGAGGAGGGGGAAAGCGAGTGGGTAGCCGTAGCGGACGAGGTAGAGGGGTCGGGTGGAAGGGTCATCCAAGCATCCACCGACCACGATTCGGGTCAGCAGCTACATGGAATGGGCGGGGCTATTGCGATACTCCGCTGGAAGTTGGACTAGGCAACCCTATTCACTCCGACACGATAGCGAGGGTTGTGCAAGGAGGTGCCCTCCGGATAGTCTGCCTCGGGAGGCCGGATAGAAGCGATGCTGCTTCGCGAGTAACGAGAGAGGCAGTTTCCCTCGGGTCCGAGGGGGTCTACGTGATCCCCGAGGAGGGATCCAGTAGCGGTGAGTTCGACCAGGGTGCGATTGACTGGAGGGGGGAGCTTGGTTCAGCTCAATGGCTCATTACCACATCATCCACCGTCCTTGAAGGAGGGGCTAGAAAATCTGCTTGGGGAGCTTCCATGGCGTTCGCCGAGTTAGAGGGGAGCAGGACAGTGATGATCGTAGACAAGCCAGATGACGGGAGTCGGATAGAAGAGTCGTGGGGTTCTGTAATTGAAAGGATAAGGCAAGTCCATATTCTGTTCATTGAGAACGGAGTAATCGGTGAAATCGCCAGAATAGAGGGGACCGGTTCCAGTGAAATCCTAAAGGAGATCAGGGAGAGTGGGCTCGTGCCCATCGTTTGCTCATTTGACGAGAGCAGGGGGCTTGTAGGAGTAGAGCATTCATTGGGTGGTTTCGAGGCAGTGATCGAGGGTGCGACGAGTGCAGAAAGATGGCTGGCTGGATTCCTGAGCGAGTTACCAAACTCGGGTCCTGGGCCCTCGGGAATAGAGGCTGCTGCCAGTCGGAAATTAGAGTGACATTGGCTTAATTGTGGCCACTAGCGGAAACCCCTTTTGAAGGGGCACCCTTTCGGCCGGACCCGCGAGGACCAAGGGATGCCACTCAAACTTGGGCCCGCAGGAGTTCCCCTCTCCTGCAAGGGCCGGACCATTGTAGAGGGAATGGACGACATCACGGTCCTAGGACTGGATGCAATGGAAGTCCAGACAGTTAGGACCATTCAGCCTCAGCACTTCGATCAATACTGGCAGGCAGGAATCCTGTCTTGGAAGTCCGATTTCGAGATGAACATGCACGGGCCTTACTACGCGGAGCTTCTCGGGAGCAAGAGAGAGCGAAATCGAACCCTATCAAAGATGGAGACTAGCCTGCAGGCTGGCAAGATAGTCAACGCAAGGCACCTCACATTCCACGTTGGCCCATATGGCGAATACGAGCCCGGTGACGAGGCAAATGAGCAAGTTGCGAACGTGATGGCCGGAGTGGTTGATAGAGTTAGAGAGGTATGGGGGGACGAAGAGGAAGAGGAGGACTACTCGGCCTTCCCGTGGGTGCACGAGGCTGAGCCTTCCCTGGTGGGGATCGAAACTTCCGGGAGGCAGGAGCTATGGGGGACTGTCGAGGAGGTATTGGAGGTCTGCAACCACGTCGAAGGAACTGTCCCCGTACTCAACATGGGGCACATTCACGCACGCGGGCACGGTAGGCTGAGGACCAGCGAGGACTACGCCGAACTCTTCGAACAAGCGAGGAAGACCTATGGTGGCTCTACCTTCTACTGTCACTTCGCCGGTGTCGAGCACAGGATGGGCAATGCCCTCCACTACACGCAGATAAAGAAGTCAGACCTGAAATTCGAGCCTTTCGCGGAGTACCTCGCAGAGGAAGGTGACTGGATGGACATCACCATCATCTCTGACTCGCCACTGCTCGAGCATGATGCTATGTACATGCTCCAGCATTACGACAAGGCCAGGCAAAGGCTGCTAGAGATTCGGGCTAGGGACGATCGCAGAGCGAAACTGGCCGCCCAGCAGGGCATAGACCCGGATGAGTTGAAACGAAGAGAGGAAGAGGCAGCCGCTGCGAGGAAGGCTCAGATGGATGGCGTAGAGGTACCAGCGAAGAAGGCCCCTGCGAAGAAGGCCCCTGCGAAGAAGGCCCCTGCGAAGGCCAGCCCGAGCAAGGGGAAGGGAATGATTTCCTTCGAAGAAGACGCTGACGATGATGACATATTCTAGTCGATTCGCGCGCGGAAGGCTTGAAGACGAGGCCACGTTGGCGTGCTTGCTACGGGGACTGTAGCTCAGCTGGGAGAGCGCCGCACTGAAGATGCGGAGGCCGCTGGTTCAAGTCCGGCCAGTCCCACCATCAGCTTGCATCTGCGAGGATGCTTGACTGGATGGAATGGAGCTTCGAGATGCCGTCCATGGCAGCCTCGATCAGAGAGTCTAGCTCTTCACGGGTGTAGGTTGCCTCCTCCCCCGTTCCCTGGACCTCAACGAAGGCCCCTGAGCTGGTCATTACTACATTCATGTCGACATCTGCGTTGCTATCCAGAACGTAGTCAAGGTCCGTTACCACCATCCCTTCAACCATCCCGACGCTGAGTGCCGCGACGTCCATGGGCATGACAGAGGTCTCATGCTCCTCCATCTCATCTCTGCTGAGCTCTTGGGTTTTGGCGCCCTTTCGAATCTGCTCCCGGGTTAGTCGCCTGTCCTTGGGGAGGCATTCCCCGGATGCGATCAGCCTACGAATGGCTAGCCGTAGGCCTATGCTGGCCGCCGTTATGGAGGCGCATCTTGTCCCACCATCTGCATTCAGGATGTCGCAGTCTACCGTCAGAGCGATGGGGCCTAGTTCTTCCAAATCGACAGCACCCCTCAAGGAGCGGGCTACGAGCCTCTCTATCTCCATGGTCCTCCCCTTGGCACCACCCCTCTCGCGCCTAAATCGGGTGTCGGTGGAGCCGGGCAGCAGCGAGTACTCTGCGTGGACCCATCCCCTGTCGGAGTCACGGGGGAACCAGCGTGGGAGTGATGGCGCCCGAGTAACGCACACCAGAACCTGGGTATCACCCTGGCTGTAGAGGAGCGATGCGAGGGCGTTTGGTGTGAAGTCGAGCTTGACGTCGACCTCCCTCAACTGATCCTTCTTCCTATCGCTGCTTCCCAGGCCCGACTTTACCTTCGCCATAACCCGCCGACTGGAGACCCCCGGATGAATCATTCGCGTCGGGCATGTGGTGGGCGGAACGCATCCACGACACTCGGAACGGTTGCAATATAGGGGCCACCGATAAGATCGACACAGTATGGAACTGCAGCGAAAACGACATCCAGAATCTCACGGATTGAACGTGGCGAGCCGGGGAGATTCATAATTAGGCTGGACCCCCTTATCCCAGCAGTCTGGCGTGAAAGCATGGCCGTCGGGACGTACTTCATCGAGACCGTTCGCATCTGCTCCCCGAAACCGGGAAGCATCCTATCGCAAACTGACTCGGTTGCCTCCGGGGTAATGTCACGAGGAGCCGGCCCAGTACCTCCTGTTGTGATTACGACTGAGCATCCCTCTTCGTCGCATAGCCTGATCATCTCTAGCTCTATGGCTTCCCTATCATCTGCCACCACAGAAGTAACTGCCTCCCAATCGGAGGAGACGGCCTCCTCCAGGAAGGCGACAATCGCGGGCCCACTCAGATCTTCATACTCCCCTGAGCTCGCCCTATCGGAAGCAGTAACCACGCCAAACCTGCACATTTCTCCGATTGGCATGAATCGTTGGAAGAGGTCCAAGGGGAAAACCGCGTCGGTGTTCTGGACTTGCCCATGGACACGTTCAAAGACCGCCGATGCGAACTGCCATCTCCGGAGGTTAATGAGGTGCCGAGTCTTCCCCAACATGCACCGACAATCGTTTCTCTAACAACGTCACGTCGTGTGTCAAACTACCTTGGTTCGTCGCTGGTTGAAATAGGCCCATTGCCCATATCCTCCGACAATGAGTGATAGAATGACCAACAAAGAGAACTATGCAAGCCAAATAGCAGTTGTCAAGCAAGAGTGCCCAGAAGCGGACGATTCGGAAATTGGACAGGAGTTCGAGAGATACGAAAAGGAGTTCCTGATTCCTCCGGAGGACGCTCTCAGATCAGTGATCAGGAAGTTCCAGGCGTCCACTGGAAGGGAGGTGACTAGCGGGGTCAATACTCCAGTCAGAGAGGAGATTAAAGTTAGTAGATTCGAGGAGCTTGGGGCCGATGACAGGAACGTTACAATAGAGGTCTCAGTGGTTTCTTACACGCCCAGGACGCAAATGGTAAGGGGCGAAGAGCGCCAGATTGCCTTCGGATGGATAGAAGACAACCCCTGGGAAGCCAGCTCCGAGAGGGTGAGATGGGACTACAAAGACTGGGGGGACAAGGGGGCAAGCCTGGTTCCCGGGACAATCGTGCGGCTCGAGGGGGCATCCGTAAATGAGTGGAACGACAAAAGGTCGCTAAACATCAACAGGACCACTAGAGTCACCGTTCTGAAGGAGGGAGGGGTTTCGGCGCCCCCCGTAGGAGATGAGCCGATCAGCATTTCGAAGGCCTCTGAAGTTGAAGGCTTCGTAAACATAATCGCAAGGGTGATGTCAACCAAGCCGGACGTAATTGTAAGAAGGGATGGAAGTGGACAGATTCCCGTAGTTAGGGGAAGGCTTGCCGACGAAAGCGGGAGCATCAGTTTCCTATCCTGGAAAGAGTTTGAACACGAAGAGGGGGCACTAGTCAAACTGGTCGGGGCATCTGTCAGGAAGTTCAGGGAAACCCCGGAAATCAATGTCAACGACGGGACGGTGATAGAGCCGTTCCACGACACATCATTCCCGGAAATGAGCCAGTTGGCAGATTCTGACAAGGTCGCCATTTCGGGTCTCAGGAATGGGATGAGGGACATTTCGATCACACTTCAGGTAGAGAGTTGGAACCAGAGGAGCTTCGAGTCGGATGACGGGAGCACCAAGGTCGTCAGGAGCGGGGACGTTCTTGATCCGAGTGGCAGGTGTAGGCTAACGGCATGGTGCGAATTCGATCCGAGCCCGGGGGACTTCATCAGGATAGAAGGGGGTCGCGTTCAGTTCTGGCAGGGATCACCGGATCTAGTAGTGGACAACATCGAGCAGGTTTCGAACCTCTCCGATGCCCCATGGGAGAGGATAGATCCAGAGGGTCATTGGGTCGAAGAAGGCCTTTCAGCGCTAGTGAACGGGGGATCCAGGCGAGGGATAATGACCACGGGAACGATTGTGGCCGTCAGAGATGACTGCGGAATTATCGAGAGGTGTCCAGAGTGCCGAAGGGTGCTGAGAGAAAGCTCTTGCTCGGAGCACGGTGCTCAGAGGGGGCAAGAGGACCTGAGGCTGAGGTTCGTCATAGACGACGGAGTTTCCAACGCCTCCCTTCTTGTGTCAAGAGAGCCCGCCGAGTCATTCCTGGGAATGGGTATTGACGAGGTTAAGGAAGAGATATCGAAGAACGGCCGTGCGGGTTTCGTATCCACGCTCAGGACCAGGGTCCTTGCTAGGAGGATGGTCGTGCAGGGCCATTCCAGAATTGATGACTACGGGGCAATGGTTCTTGCAGACTCACTGGAGATTGAGGACTTGGGGCCCGAGGAAGCAGCCAAGGCTGTCATGGAAAGATGGGGGGTGAAGATATGATGACGGCCCCCTCCACCGGGAGGGTTCGTCAGAGCGCAGTACGAATCTTCGCACAGGAGTACTCGGAGGCGTCTCTGGTCGAACAGGGGGTTGGCGAGTACGACCCGTCCTTCGTGGTGACCAAACTTGGGGCGAGGGTGAACCGTTGCCTCGTTGGTGGGGTCATTGACAGACTAGAGAGGAGGGATGCAGACAGTGGACCCTACTACTCTGGCCAGATCAGGGACCCCTCTGGTGCCCATTACTTCAATGTCGCAGCCTTCCAACCCGAGCTTCACCCGGATGTCGAAGAGCTACTAGCCAGGTTCGAGTCCGGAGACAGGTTCCTACTAGCGATGGTTGGAAGGGCGCGATGGAGCGAAAACGAGGATGGGGGGGTTTTCACTTCCATTCGAGCGGAGGGCTTCGCCGTCATTGAACAAGACGCCTACAAGTCTTGGCTGGTCGAGGCCTCCGATGCCACACTAAGGAGGCTGTCGGCTTATGAGGCATCGATAGGGTGCGAGCTTGAGCGTTCCGCATTAAGCGACGCAGGGGTGCCCGAAGATTTGATCAGAGGCCTGGTCAGCTCTAGGAACCATTACCAGGAGTTCGACACAGAGGCATATCGGGTCTGGGTGCTAAAGGCACTATCCACGGCCAGCGGTAGAGCGGAGTCGATAGAGGAGTTCGCTAGCGAACCCGTGGAAAGCGATACCGAGAGCCCGGCTGAGGTCGCGGTTGAGGGTTCTGATCCTAGCCAGGTGATTCTTCAGGCACTGTCATCTGCTTCCGGGACATTGGTCGAGTACGATGCACTAGTGGGTGCTTGCACATCCTCCGGATCCTCAAGGGAAGAGGCGGAAGACGCGATAGAGGACCTGCGTGACAATCGAGGCGAAATCATAGAGCCCAGATTCGGCTTCTTCCAGCTGATAGGGGAGTAGTCTCAGACACCCGAGAGTGCTCGCTCGAAGTCTACCAAAATGTCGGCCGGATCCTCGAGTCCGACGGATATCCTGACTAGCCCATCAGTGATGCCGACTGCGAGGCGGTCCTCTGGGGGCCAAAGCCTATGAGTCATAGAAGCAGGGTGCTGCACCAAGGTGTCCACGTTGCCAAGACTCACGGCAAGGGATGCCATCTCTAGACCATCCATGAAACGGCAGGCGGAGTCGTAGCCCCCCAACTCAATAGACAGCATAGCACCGAAGTCATCCATCTGCCGGGCGGCGACTTCATGCTGAGGATGGCCAGCCAGGCCGGGCCAGTATGTCTCGACGACCTTTGGATGAGTGTCCAGGTACTCTGCAAGCACACGAGCGTTGGAGCAATGCTCGCGCATTCGAAGCGGGAGAGTCTTGAGGCCAATCCCCGTAAGCCAGCAATCGAGAGCGCTAGGAACCGCTCCCATGTACCTGACAAGTGCCCCGCCTCCGTTCTCGATGAAGTCGGAATCTCGACTAACAAGAGCACCCCCTATGACCGTCCCATGGCCGTTGATGAACTTGGTAGTGCTGTGGATGACAGCATCAGCGCCAAGAGACAGGGGCCTCTGCAGAATTGGGGTAGCGAAGGTATTGTCCACGACGACTCTGGCCCCATGCGCATGGGCGATATCGGCGGTCGCCTGGATGTCGATGACAGCCATTGTCGGGTTGGCCGGCGTCTCAATGTAAACCACTTTGGCATTGGGCTTGGCTGAGAGCTCATCCTCAAGCATACCAGGTTCCATAAGAGGTACTCTGGAGCTGCTAATTCCGTAGTTTGGAAGGACCTCTCGCACTAGGTGGTTAGTAGTCCCGTAGAGAACGGACTGGGTAACGATGTGATCACCGGAGCCAGCAAATCCCATGATGGAGGCGGTGACTGCACCCATCCCAGAAGCGAATATCTCCGCCGAAACGGGAGAGTCCAGGCCGAATCCCTCAAGAGCAGCCAACTTCGTAGATAGTGCCTTCCTGTTCGGATTCCCCACCCTGGAATAGACGTGGGCTTCGTTCTCTCCCCTGGCCCAGGAGCCAATCGCATCTACGTCTTCGAAAACGTATGTCGAAGTCATGTGAACTGGGTCTATGTGGGCTCCCGAGGGATCATGCATCTCCCCGGCATGTATGGCCTCTGTTGACATCTTCAAATTCCAATCTCGTTCCTTATTATCAGCCATGCTACCCTCAATGGATCCATTGGGCTAGGCGGCTCTTCATGGTACGGTTTACCGTAGGAATCGTTATACCGAGTCAGTCCGAAGGATTGGCATGCCAATTGCGAGGTATTGGGTCGTGAAGACCGGAGGAAACGAAGTAACACAAGAAATGGTGAGCGTCTGGAAGGAGCACTTCCTCGAGTACGCTATGGAAAACGGGTGCCTGAGGGGGGCTCTGGTCGCTGATGGGGAGAGGATAGTCGCTGGAACCATCTGGCCAGACATGGCAACCATGAACGGGGTCATTGAGAGCGAGCACTACGCAAAGATCGGTGAGGCTGTCAGCGCATCATGGGGGGCGAACGGAATCAGCATCCCAGAGGACGTCGAGCTGATTTGCAACGGAGAGGTCCTAGCGATGATGGTCCCAGAGGGGCTATAGGCGGAATCACCGATTCGCGGGTTTCCCCTATTCATTCGCTGCCGACGAGTTTGTAATCGTCTGAAAGTGGGGTTGCTCCCGTTTCAATCGAGATTATCTTGCCGTCCTTGAATCGTAGGAAGGACAACACGGCCTCGGAGGTTGAGCCATTGGCAAAGTGAACCAGCGAGTGAGCCACACCTACTTCGTCGTTTTCGAACAGTATTCGGTCGTTTTCCGACCGGACTGCCCCGGAACCAGCAAGCCCCATCAGAACGGACTTGCCCATGGTAACACCGCCAACATGCGGGTTGAAGATTAATTCGTCATGGACTACTTCATCGAGTGCTTCTAGGTTCCCGGTCTGCATGGCTTGGTTGTACGCTTCAATTATTGACATGCTCGCCGATTCCCGAAGGAGGCACAATAGTGTATCTATTGAGAATTCTCAGGTGCTATGCCATGCGATGCTCCCCGGGGCGCCGATATTTGAGTTCCTATTTCACAAGAGATACCTTAGAAACTGATATAAGTTAATCACAGAATTTCCATCCATGGGTAGGATAATCGCTGCAATAATCGGGGTACTGATCTCCACTACAGCACTATCTGGTTGCGTAACAACTTCGGAAGATTTCTCTGGAATGAAAGTTAAATCGCTGACGGCTGGATACTCGTTTACTTGCGCGATTACGCTTGAGGATAATGTCAGTTGCTGGGGATGGAACGAGTGGGGGCAGTTGGGAAATGGGGAAATTTCCACATACCCAGATGACTCATTTCCCACTCCTGCTGACACTGAGAGTCTTGGGGAAGGACGAACAGCCGTAGAAATCTCATCGGGCGGGTGGCACACATGCGTAATTCTCGACGATGGTTCTGTGAGTTGCTGGGGATGGGATTCTGATGGCCAGTTGGGGGATGGAGAATTCAAATCGGGAGGGGAAGGAGTTGGGAGAGATGTTTTGCCAAGCCCTACCCCCACAGACAGCCTGGGAGAGGGAAGAACTGCGGTAGCTATAGACTCTGGACCGCGAAGTACCTGTGTAATATTGGATGACGGATCAATTTCTTGTTGGGGCGATGGCTATGGAGATTCACCGGCCAAATTGTCCCTAGATATGGGACAAAATGCGACTGCGACTCATATTTCTCTGGGATCGTCCCATGGATGCGCAATACTGGACGATGGCTCGGTGAGGTGCTGGGGAGAGAACGAGCATGGGCAACTGGGGGTTGGGGAAAATCCAGATTCGTGGCATTCGGCTCCAGATTTCCCCTCGGGTAGGAAAGCGGTAGAGATCGCATCTGGTGGTCGGCACACCTGTGCAATACTGGATGATGGCTCGGTGAACTGCTGGGGGGACAATTACCTCAGTGAGATTGGTGATGGAACTACGGATGACAAGTACTACCCCACGGAAACAGTTCCCCGCCTAGATGCCGTGGACATAGCCGCAGGAGATGAAGGGCACACATGTGCCATTCTTAGTTCCGGCAAGGTGTCTTGCTGGGGTTCTAATGAGTGGGGGAAGCTAGGTTCAGGAGTCGGAGAGGATGAAATGGAAAACAGAAGCTTTCCCGAAGAAACCGCCAATCTCGGGAATCTGAATGCGGTTTCACTACATCTGGGGTTCGGGCACACGTGCGCGACTCTAGATGACATGACATTCAGATGCTGGGGTGCAGGTTACAGTGGGCAGCTTGGAAATGGCGCGGAAACATCCTCCAGCGTCCCAGTATAGCAAGGCCTTGCGTGAAATAGATTCCCAAGACTACATCATGGCCGAGTACAGGCATATTGCGATGAGTGACGGGAAAATAACCAACGGAGGCGTCGGGATGTTCTCCATATATCCCCTGAGCTTGGCCGAGACAATCGTGCCAAACACCAGAGCCAGCCCTATTGCCGTACCGACTAGGATCGCTTCTCCTGCTGCGGCGTCGTCCACGTTGAAACTGCAGTAAAGGTTGATTGCCCCTATCCCCGCGAAGCCTCCTCCGATAAGCATCCTCATCGATGCTGCTGGCCCGCCTTCTATGCCCTCGACATCACCGAATATGCTCTTGTTCATTCCGATGGGATCTCTATTCTTCATTATTGCAACGAGGACCAAGACGGCCCCCACGATTTGCATCGCTAGGGTGTGCTCCATATCGTTCCCAGAAGACTGGGGGCTCTTCATGGTACGGGAAATTCAGGGAGCATGCATTGCAAAGAGCCACGAGGAAGCCGAAAAGGGGAGGGGGAACGATTTAGTAATCGCGAACCATACTACCAATTAATGCGACTGGCCCCAAAGATTGCACTAGTGCTAGGAGCAGTTTTCTTGCTCGTGGGAATCGCAGGAATGGCATTCGGGGGTAGCGAGTTAGGAGATGTGCCTCCAGAGAGCGAGGATTGGAGTGGCACACTGAAGTGGGAGGGGGAAACTCCTTCCGGATATTATGGGCATTTTGAGTGGACGGCGATATACAACGTTTGGGTCGAGGAGGGATCCGAGGTGTCGGTTGAGGTTGTCGACGGAGGTGCGGACAATCGGTTCATAACATGTGAAGAATTGGATGACTGCGGAATCTTCGACGTGGATGGGGATATCCCGGGTTTCCAGTACATCGGCGAGATCTGGATTGATGATTCGGGGTGGTACGAGATCCGATTTACGGATGACAAACAGGGGAGTAGCGGGGTCATGATTAGGGAGGACCCGAGCGTCATGGGGATTCTAGGGGCAATAGGGGGAGCGGGTTTCTGCTGCGGCGGAGTCTTCCTACTCGCCTTGGGTGCAACTCTCTCCTTTACAATGCAGGACAAACCCAAGTACGATTCGCAGGGACACCACCTGGTGGAGAACGACGGTACGAGGGTGATCCTGAGCGAAGCTCCGACCAGGGGGTCAAAGGATGGGGTGGAACAAGGGGATGGTGCGAAATGGTGGGTCAAAGAATCCGAGAAAGAATGAGTCAAGCATCTTAGCTCTGTTACGAACTACTTTAGAATTGGTTTTGCAGCAAATCGCATGCAAAGAGAGTCGTTTTCTGTTAGGCATCTAGACGATTCGGAGGACATTCGAACAAGTTGGCCGTTGATGCGCCAACTGCGCCCAAATCAGTCCGATGAGATGGGTTATGTGCAGCAGGTGAAGATGCTGCAACAGAACACTGGATACAATCTCGTAGGCGCTTTCGATCCGAATGGCCGACTTCTTGGCATTGCAGGATTTGTGTTCTCCGCGATGCTCTCTCGAGGAAGCTACCTATATGTTGAAGATCTAGTGATTGATGAGGGAAACCGTAGCCAGGGAGTTGGGGGGTTTCTACTTTCTTGGCTCGGTTCTCACGCACGAGAACAGGGGTGCTCCAGCCTTCATTTGGATTGCAGCAATCACCGTCTGGACTCCCATCGATTCTATCGCCGTGAGGGGCTCGAAGACAGAAGTTTGCATTTTGTTCTAGACCTATAATACGCCGTAACCGCGATAGTGATTCATCTACTGAGAGAATGATGCCATCCCTTCTGCATAGCCGGACACAATCATGTAGATCAGGTAAAGGCCTAGCAGAGCCCCCAAACCCCCCGATACCAGGGCTCCTTCGGCCAACTCGTCACTCTCGTTAATCCTCGAGTAAATCGCAAAGCCAAATCCTGCAATCGGCCAAATACATGCAGATGCAAAGGCAAACAAAAACCCTGAATCTGTGATGAGGTAGAGTAACCCTACCAGAACAATTGATGGAACTAATGGCACACATAGGCCAATGCTGAAGACTCTCCAGTATGACCAGTCTTCTTCATCCATAATGGGCAAGTTAAGTCCCCATATTTCGTATGTCTCATAGGTGGGAGCACTTTGCCAAGTTTGTGGACGTCCGGCCCATTATCAATCTGGGAAGGCTGGTGGTCGTTTTCTTGCTCATCCTATTTGTCATCTTCAGCCGGACTTCGATGCTCCGGGACAATCCCCTTAGTGGCATATTGGGATAAATCATAGAGGGGAGGTCTCCCCTCAGGTTACATGCAGACAGGTAGACCCGAATGGTGGGACGATGCGGTCACACATCTTTCGTTAGACCCACTTCTAGGGCGAATTGTCAAACTGCATGGAAAGGAAGGGTTATCTGGACGTGGCGAAATCTTCCAGACACTAGTCCGAAGTATAGTTGGGCAGCAGATTTCGGTAAAAGCTGCAGATACCATTCACAGCCGATTAGAGGAATTGTGCGGAGGAATCAACAGGAAGTCGGTCGGTTCCTGTACAATTGATGATTTGTCATCTTGTGGCTTATCACATCAAAAGAGCCTATACATTCACGGAATCGCAACCAGCGATACCCCTCTCCTTCCCGAAGGCTATGGAGAAATGGATGATTATTCGATCCTCAATCATCTCTTGCAATTCAAGGGAGTAGGGCCTTGGACGGCCGAGATGATGCTCATTTTCTCACTAATGCGCCCCGATGTTCTAAGCCTAGGAGATCTTGGGGTTGTGAAGGGCATACAAGGGCTCGTTCCCGAGGCGCGGACCAAGAAGGAAATGAGGGCTGTGGCAGAAGCGTGGCGACCATATCGTAGTGCTGCATGTTGGTTCATTTGGCGGTCACTAGATCCAATTCCTGTTGAATACTGATGGGTACCAATCGATTGCAATACTGACTACGAGTCAAACCAAACATCCACAAGACTAGGGAGGATCTCCCCTGCCTTTCCTATGTGCACCTCGTCGAAATCACGGCCATTGATTGGTAGTTCGAAGTTCACTAGGATCGAACGAGCGCCGCAAGAGTTTGCCAGGTTCACCAGTCCTGCGGCAGGGTAGACGTGTCCTGAACTCCCTATGACGATGAAAACGTCGCAATTCTCTACCTCCCTGTAGATCGAGTCCAGTTCCATTGGTATCTCCCCGAACCAGACTATGTCGGGCCTCATCCTGGACCCGTTCGAACAGCAGTTGCAGGTCACGAAGTCCGCCCCCAAGTCTCCCCTTTCCATCCTGACTTCGCTTCGGCCCGTCTCCTCGCAGCGAAGGGAACGAAGTCGTCCGTGCATGTGTATCACCGAACTGTTGCCGCCCCTCTCGTGCAGGTCGTCGACGTTCTGGGTGATCAGGGTGAAGGACTCGGCTTTGGACTCCAGCTCCGCCAGTGCGAAGTGGGCCGGGTTGGGGTCGACTTCGAGAAGCTGGTTCCTCCTTGCCTGGTAGAACCTCCATACCATCGTCGGGTCCCTGATCCACGCTTCGGGGGTCGCGACGTCCTCCACACGCTGGTCCTCCCAGAGACCGTCGTTGTCCCTGAAGGTCCTGACTCCGGACTCTGCGCTGACCCCGGCCCCAGTGAG
>CEOQ01124534.1_pt1 | contig 15074 bp, 9 predicted proteins | sample 361351 | NCBI WGS metagenome assembly CEOQ01 (sample SAMEA2619907, study PRJEB7988) | marine metagenome | biome: marine biome (ENVO:00000447); feature: deep chlorophyll maximum layer (ENVO:xxxxxxxx); material: "saline water (ENVO:00002010), including plankton (ENVO:xxxxxxxx)" | depth 60 m | reverse complement strand
GCGTGGCCAGGCCCGGGACACGGACCAGCCGGCCGCGGCGCTGGTGAAGGACCTGAAGCAGCGGGGGATGCTCGAGGACACCCTGGTTGTCTGGGGCGGCGAGTTTGGGCGGACCGTTTATGCCCAGGGCAAGGTCTCACCGGGCAACTACGGCCGGGACCACCACGGGCGATGCTACAGCCTGTGGATGGCCGGCGGCGGAATCCGTGGCGGGATCGAATACGGCCGAACGGATGACTTCTGTTACAACGTGGTCGAGAATCCGGTCCACGTCAACGATCTCAACGCCACGATGCTGCACTGCCTGGGCCTGGACCACACGCGGCTGACCTACCCGTTCCAGGGCCTGGATCAGCGGTTGACCGGCGTCGACGAGGCGGAGGTGGTCGACGCGTTGCTGGCGTAGTGTCTCGAGGCGGACTCGCCTTACAGCAGCCCGGAGATCGGCTGGTAATTCTCCATCGCGCGAGCGATGTCACGGGGGACGCCCTGGTTGAGTCGCAGTTCCCCGATGTCGAAGAGCGTGTTGAAGACGGTCCCGACCAGGTTGTCGATGTAGAAAGGCCTGGTCAGTGGCTCACCGACGTTGCGGGTCGACTGCCCGATGACCTGTCCCATTTCGAGCCCGCCACCGGAGAGCAGCAGCGGGGCGATGTTGCCCCAGTGATCGCGTCCGCCCTTCTTGTTGATTCGTGGCGTGCGACCCATCTCACCGCAACACACCAGCAGGACCTTGTCTTCCAGGCCCCGATCGTGGATGTCCTCGATGAATGCCGAGACCGCGCGGTCGAAGGGTCGCCCCATGTAGTTCATGCCGGTGATCATGTCGGCGTTGTTCACGTCCGCGTGCATGTCCCAAACGAAATTGGTCGTGACGGTGATGAACCCGCAGCCGCGTTCGACCAGTCTCCGGGCCAGCAGCATCAACTTGCCAAGCGTGTTGCCGTTGTCACGATAGTTCTTGCGGTTGTTCCATCTCGGGTCGGTGGCGGCCTCGGGGGACACGGCCCGGGTGTCGTAGCGAGCGATTGTCCCGGGGTCCTCCTTGGACAGGTCAAACGCGTCGGCGACGCCGCCCAGGATGGTGTTGAAGGCCTGCTCGCGGATCCGATCCAGTCCCTCGCGGCGACCATTGTCGTCGAAGGATCTCTTGAGCCTGTCGAGCCGGGTCAGCAGTCCACGGCGGTCATTCAGACGGTTCATCGGCAGCGTCAATTTCATGTCCGCCTTCAAGTCGCCCCCGCCGCTGGGCGTGAAGGGTTGGTAGGCCGAGCCGATGGTGCCGGTCGAGTCGAACTTGCCAAACGTGCTGATCCCGGGCATGGCCTTTTCGTCGACCGCCTTGGGGAACAGCAAGACGTTGGTCGGCATGCCGTTGTCGGAACGGTTCTGGCCAACGATCCGGGAATAGATCGAGCCGAGGTTGCCTCCGAAAGTGCTCTTGCCGACGATCGGCTTGATGTCGTGGCGACCGTCTCCGGTGACGAACGAACGGACGATGCTGGTCCGATCCGCCAGTGCCGCCAGCTTCTCGAACGTCGATCCGTAGGTCACCCCGGGAATCGCTGTCTTGATCTCGCCCGTGGCACTGCGGATGCCCGAGGGAGCTGTCATCTTGGGGTCGAACGTCTCGACTTGCGAGGGGCCCCCGTGCATGAACAGGAACACCACGGCCTTGTCACGGACAGCCTGTCCGCTGGCGGCGGCGGCTTCACGACCGGCGATCAGGTCCGCCAGTGTCAGGCCACCCAGTCCCAGGCTGCCGATCTTCAGAAAATCGCGACGACCGTAGCGGCGATCTCCGTCATAGACGTTCAGCATCGTCTGGTTCCCAAAGAGGCGTCTTACCAACCCTGATTCTATCAGAGTTCATCGATCCGAGACAGCGCCGGGTTTGAGTAGAAATGGGGAGCGATCACTCTCCGATGCCATACAGATGCGTCTTGGTTCGAAGGATCATCAATCCGTTGGTGATTGCGGGCGAACCCATACAACCCGCATCCAGCGTGTTTGTGGCCAGCGCGGTGTACTTTTTTGGGTTGGCGGCAAAGACGTGGGATTTGCCCGTTTCGCGTTCGAAACAGAAGATGCGATCTCCGACCAGCACCGGCGATGCGGTGAACTTGCCGGCGATTCGCTTGGTCCAGCGGGCCTTGCCGGTCGTGATGTCAATGCAGGAGGCGACTCCACTGTTGTCGACCATGAACATCGAGTCCTCGACAAGCAGTTGTGCCGGCCTGGCTGGCACTCCCTGTCGAGTGCTCCACGCCACGTGGCTCTTGGTGATGTCGCCGTTGCCGTCGGGACGGACGGCGACCAGCTTGGACGGTGAACTGGTGGTGATGTAGACCTTGCCGTGGCTGAACAGCGGTGGGATGCACGCGTTCATTCCGCCATGAATCACTCGCCACAATTCCTTCCCGGTTTTGGGTTCGTAGGCCATGGTGGCCATGGCGCCGGGCACGATCACCTGGGTGCGGCCCTTGAAGGTGATGACCCGGGCGGTGCCGTAGGCCTTCTTGATATCACCGTTGTCCGACTTGTAGTCGACATCGCGATTGTTGCGCCAGACGGTCTTGCCGTTGCGCTTGTCGAAGGCCACGACGAACTGGTGGTCGTGGCCATCGAAGGGCAGGAACAGCAGGTTGCCGTGGATCGAGATGCTCGAGCCGGGACCCCGCCAGTGGTTGCATTCCAGGTCCTCGCGCTTCCAGATCACCCGACAGGTCTCGGTGTCCAGGCAGGCGGTGCCCAGGGCACCAAAGGTGACATAGATCCGGCCCTCCTCGACGTAGGGCGTGGGCGAGGCGTAGCTGTTGAACGGGTGGCAGTACTGTGGCTTTTCGTGTTCGAAGAGTGTCTTGTCGTGCAGGATCTTGCCGGTCTTGCGATCCAGGCACAGCAATGCCAACCGGTGTCCGTCCTCGGTGGCCGTTGTCATCCAGATACGGTCTTTCCAGGTCACCGGTGATGACCAACCCTTGCCCCAGATCTCGGTCTTCCACTGGACGTTCTTTGTCTCGCCCCAGGTGGTGGGGATCCCTGTTGCGTTCGAGGTTCCATCCCCGCGGCCTCCACGGAACTGGTTCCATTCGGGCTCGGCGGCCAACAGGCTGGTGGTGGTGAGTGACAACAGCAGGAGGGAACGAATCGACATGGGAGTTCCGGCGAGTCAGGGGAACAAGTGGGAGATGGAAAACAGTGGTTTGGATTATACCCGAGAGGAGTCGGCTCGGTTGAGCAAACCCCGGAGTCCAGACGACAATGATCCCCACTGGCCGGTTCGTGCGTCAACTCGACCGGCCCTCGAAATACCAGGTGAACGGGACCCGCTGGATGTATCTCTCGCCACGACTCGCCCTGCTGCTGGTTGCAGCATGTCTTGCTCTCGGGACGTCACAACTCTCCGCCCAGGGGACTCTCGAGGATTACCAACGCGCGCAGGATCTGGGGAAGCGGACTGCCAACACGGTCCATCGCCGGGGGGTTCGGCCGCGGTGGTTTGCCGACGACCAGGGAGCCTGGTACCGGGTGGCCCGGGGAAACGGTCGTCACGAGTTCATGCTGGTTGACGTGAAACGAGGACGGCGGCGACCGGCGTTCAAGCACGACGACCTGGCCAGGGCTCTCGAGAAGGCAACGGGCAAGGAATTCGACAAGGATCGGCTGCCGCTGGAGCAGTTGCGGTTTTCTCCGGACCGGTTGACGTGCTGGTTCCGGGTCGCCGGCAAGGGATGGACCTGCGTGCTGAAGAGTTGTTCGCTGCAAGAGGCCAGGCAGCCCGAGAATTTCGATGCCGGGTCGGACAAGGAGCCCCCCGGCTGGCGCCGGCCAGGGTTCGAATCGTCTCGCAATCGACGATCCCCCGACGGGACGTGGGAAGTGTTTGTCGAGAAGCATGACCTGCACCTGAGGAATCGAAAGAGTGGGAACGAGGTGCCGTTGACCCGGGGAGGCACGCAGGCGTTTGACTGGTCCGACGGGGTCTACTGGTCTCCCGATGGCTTGAAAATGGTGGCGCTGAGAACCCGCGTGGGGGACAAGCGACGCATCCACATGGTCGAGTCATCACCGGGAGATCAATTGCAGCCCAAGCTCCTCTCGCGGAACTATCTCAAGCCTGGTGACAAGATTCCGTTGACCAAGCCGCACCTGTTCGACGTGACAGCCGGCCGTGAAATTCCGGTCCCAGACAAGTTGTTTGCCAATCCGTGGCGGACCAGGGAAATCCGATGGGAGGCTGGTGGCGACAACTTCACCTTCCGTTACAACCAGCGGGGTCACCAGGTGCTGAGGTTGATCCGGGTGAATGCGAGAACCGGAGCAGCGACAGCAGTGATCGACGAGACCAGCCCGACGTTCATCGATTACGCCTACAAGCAGTTCCTGTTCTACCTGGACAAGACCAACGAACTGATCTGGATGTCGGAACGGGATGGGTGGAATCATCTCTACCTGCTGGATGCCACGACAGGAACGGTCAAGAACCAGGTCACGCGTGGAGAGTGGGTCGTCCGGGGAGTGGATCGGGTGGATCCCCGGTCTCGCAGGATCTGGTTCCGTGCCAGCGGGATCGATGCCGACGAGGACCCGTATCACATCCACCATTGTCGAATCGGTTTCGACGGCACCGGCCTGGTCCGTTTGACAGGTGGTGATGGGACTCACACGGTCCGCTACTCACCCGCTGGCCGATTCCTGGTCGACACGTGGTCCCGGGTGGATCATCCCGAGCAGGCCGTGGTGCGTGATGCCGAGACGGGTCGCCGGGTGTGCGGGTTGGAAAAGGCTGACATCGAGGACCTGAAGAAAACCGGCTGGCAGCGTCCTGAACGATTCGTCGCCAAGGCCAGGGACGGAAAGACTGACATCTGGGGCGTGATTTATCGGCCGACAACTTTTGACAAGACCGTGAAGTACCCGGTGATCGAGAAAATCTATGCGGGGCCTCATGGGTCGTTTGTCCCCAAGAATTTTCGCACCTGGCACGACACCCAGTCCCTGGCCGAACTGGGATTTGTCGTGGTCCAGGTCGACGGCATGGGGACCTCCAACCGGTCCAAGGCGTTTCACGACGTCTGCCACAAGAACCTAGGAGATTCTGGTTTTCCCGACCGGATTCTCTGGATGCAGGCTGCCGCGAAGGATCGTCCGTGGATGGATCTCTCGCGAGTTGGAATCTACGGCGGGTCGGCCGGTGGCCAGAGTGCGTTGCGAGGGATGCTGGCCCACGGCGATTTTTACAAGGTTGCCGTTTCGGTCTGTGGCTGCCATGACAACCGCATGGACAAGATCTGGTGGAACGAGCTCTGGATGGGATGGCCGATTGGTCCACATTACGCCCAGCAGTCCAACGTCACACAGGCCCATCGCCTCAAGGGCGACCTGCTGTTGATCGTTGGCGAACTCGACACCAACGTCGATCCCGCGTCGACGATGCAGGTGGTCAATGCGCTGGTGAAGGCCGATCGAGATTTCGACATGTTGGTGATGCCCGGTGGCGGTCACGGCATCGGTGGTTCCTACGGTGTCCGACGGAGACGCGACTTTTTTGTTCGGCATCTCTGGAATGTCGAGCCCCGGCGGGAGGCGAAATGATGAGTTGGAACCCGGGATGGTGTGGTGTGTTCCTGGCATTGCTGCTGGTTGGTGCGGCCGATTCTTCGGCCGAGAAACTGTTTCGACAGTGGGATCGAAACAAGGACGGACGGCTCGTTGAATCGGAACTGCCCGGGGCGGCACGTCGGAATTTCCGTCGGGTGGATACGAATCGGGATGGCTTCATCTCCCTGGCGGAACACGTCGCGTTTCTGACGGGTCGCCCCCGGTTGCCCGAGGGCGTCAAGGGGATCTACGACGTGGATTATGTTGGCGACAAGAACCCCCGGCAGAGGCTCGATATTTTTCTTCCCGTTCGACGTCCGTCGGACAAGCCGTTGCCGGTGTTGGCCTATATCCACGGTGGTGGTTGGGAGAACGGCGACAAGCGGGACGGACTGGGCCGGGTGGCGGGGTTCGTGGAGGGGGGACGGTACATCGGAGTCACAATCGGATACCGGCTCAGCGGCGAGGCGCGGTGGCCCGCACAAATTCACGACTGCAAGGCGGCGATTCGCTGGCTGAAAGCCAATGCGGAACGGTTCGGGATGGATCCCGAACGGATCGCCGTCTACGGCCACTCGGCCGGTGGCCACCTGGTGGCAATGCTGGGCGTATCCGGTGGGGTGAAACAACTGGAGGGCTCGCTGGGCCAGCACACGAAACTGGACAGCCGGGTGGCGGCGGTGATCGATTTTTGTGGCCCGACCGACTTTCTCAGGATGAACGATTTCCCCAGCCGGATCGATCACGATGCGGCGACTTCTCCCGAGAGCAGGCTGGTGGGTGGCGCGATCCAGGCACACCCGGACCGGTGTCGGAACGCGTCGCCGTTGACTTACGTCAGCCCGGACGACGCTCCCTTCCTGGTGGTGCACGGAACCAGGGACGAACTGGTGGCCTACAACCAGTCGGAGTTGTTGAGGACCTCACTGGAGCGGGCGAGGGTTCCGGTGGCGCTGCTGACGATCACCAGGGGCGGACATGGGCTGGGTGGTCCGGTGCTCGATGCCAGGGTCCGCGCATTCCTGGAACACCATTTCTACCAGCGTGGAGTGGCTGCGAAACACGAATCGCTTTCCAGTGGGGCACTCAAGCGACGGCAGCCGCGACCGCAAAAGAGTCCGTGATCGCTGCGTGGCTCCTAGGGGGCCGGATTCTCCTGGCAATACGCTTCGTACTCCGCGTCGGTTGCTTCGTTGGTGGGATAGGTTCCCGCCAGTGGGGCACCGGCCTGGATCTTTGAAAGGATAAAGTCTTCCTTGTGCTCCTGCCGGGCAGCGGCCAGGGCCACCTCGTCGGCCAGGTATCGGGGGATGACCACAACGCCCTCGTCGTCACCCACCAGGATGTCACCGGGAAACACCGCGACTCCGCCGCAGGCCACCGGCAACTGGCAGTCGACGGGATGGTGGATCGTCTTGTTGGTGGCGGCGTGTGGTGAACCGGCGTAGGCCGGGATGTCCATCTCGGCGATCGCCGGCGAATCGCGGAAGCAGCCGTCAGTGACGATGCCGGCCGCACCACGGGCCACCATCCGCGTGGCCAGGATGTTGCCCATCGTCCCGGCCCGCTCGTCACCCCGGGCATCGATCACCAGCACATCGCGGGGCCCGACCGATTCGATCGCCAGCCGCTGTGGGTCTTTCGAGTTGTCGAAGACCAGGTTGTGGTCCAGGTCCTCCCGGGCCGGCAGGTACCGCAGGGTGTAGGCCTGGCCGACCATCCGGTGGCCCGGCGACAGCGGTCGCGAGCCGGTGACGAAGACATTCCAGAGGCCGTGCTTGGCCAGCACCGTGGCCAGGGTGGCTGTGCTAGGTTGTTCGAGCAGTTCCCAGGTGCGTTCCGCCACTTCAGCCAGCGGCTCGGCCGATGCATCGTTCATCATGATTCGTCCCGTTAGTTCGTCGTAGAAAGAAACCGTAGAATAATCGCAGTGCCACGGAAGACAACACAGACGCTTACCGGCAGTATGCTCGGACTCTCTTGCGTCGGATCACGATCCCGAGAGGACATCAGACAATGTGGAACTGTTTCGGAGGGGTCAGTCGAGGACTGGCCACGCCGGGCGATTCGCGGTCTCGGCGATGTGAAGCGGGTCCGGGCGGATATCACGGTGAAGTGATTTCCGCCGTCGCGACCTAGCCGTACAACACGGACATCGGCTGCCCGCGGTAGATCTCGTGCGGGCGGCCGTCGAAGTCAACCCAGTGGGAATCGCGGGGGATTCCGAGAGCCTCGTAGATGGTCGCCGAGAAGTTCTCGGGCATGTACCGCTGGCTGGTCGGGTAGGCGCCCAGGTCGTCCGAGGACCCGATCACCTGGCCACCCTGCACGCCCCCACCGGCGAACAATGCCGTGAAGACCGGGCCCCAGTGATCGCGACCGGAGTTCTTGTTGATGTTGGGAGTGCGACCGAACTCGCCACTGATGATGAACAGTGTGTCATCAATCAGGCCGCTGTCGTTGAGATCGTCGAGCAGGGCGCTCATCGAGAGATCCAGCGGCGGCAACAGGTTTCGCTTGAGATTGACGAAGTTGCGGCGGTGGGTGTCCCACGACGAGTTCTTGCCCAGGTTGATCTGGACGAAGTCGACCCCGGCGTCGATCAGCCGGAAACCCATCAGGGCCGAGAGACCAAACTTGTTCTTGCCGTACCGGGCCAGGGTTTTCGGGTCCGCGTTCTCGACATCGAAGGCCTGGCTGGTCTTGGGGTCGCCCAGAACGGTGAAGGCCTGGAGACGGTTCTGGTCGAGCTTGCGGGTGGCGGTGCGTTCCTTGAGAAACTCGCGTTGCTGCTCGACGGTCCTCAACAGGCCGATGCGGTCCCTCAGCCGCCCCTGGCCGCCCTTGGGGAGGGTCAGTTCGGGGGTGTTGAAAATGTTCTCAGCCGCGTGGCTGAATTCGTCCTTTTCGAACCGGAAGCAGTCCGGGCAGGCTCCGTTGCCCAGTGGACACTGTGCGGCGACGTTGACGTGCCAGGCCTCGTAGGTTGATCCCAGTCGGCCCGCGAACTGTCCCGGACGCATTCGCGCCGCCTCGTTGACACTCGGTTCGGGCAACACCGCCGCGGGTGGCAAATTGCGTCGCTCGTTGCGCTTGGCATAGGTCACAACCGAGAGCATTGACGGCCACTCGTTGGGACTGGGTACCCGGGCGGTGCTGAAGCCGACCGGGAAATCGAGTCGGCCGGTCAGCATCATGTGGCAGGCCTGCTCGTGGCCGTTGCTGGCGGTGCCCATCGAACGGACCACCGCATAGTGTTTCATCCTCTGGGTGAACAACGGCAGGTGTTCGGAGATCTGCAGTCCGGCGACATCCGTCGAGACCGGATCGAATGTGCCACGGACTTTTGCCGGCGCGCCCGGTTTCATATCGAACGTGTCGTGGTGCGAGATTCCCCCGGTCAGGAACACGAAAATGACACGTTTGGCCTGTGACGCCCTGGCTGCCTGTGCGGTGTCCGGTGTGGCCAGTCCGGCTGCGCCCAGGCCCGCCAGTCCGACTGAACCGGCCTGGAGCAGGTGGCGACGAGAGAGTCCGTGGCTCGAGCATCCGCATCGGAGGTCGTGCGTCGACATGGTCGTGATCCCTGTGGTGTCGATTTCCATCGAGGCATCTGGAATGCCGAAGAAAACACCGGCACGATCCATCAACCACCACTTATTCTATCGTCTTTCCGGGCAGGTGTCGTTGCGGATTGGTTGCGAATGCCCGCAGTTATCACGCTGTTCTGGGGGCCTCGTCACTCAGCAGAATCGACAACCAGCGTGTCTCGTCAGAGGCCGAGAGTACGATCTTGACGATCATCGTCAGTGGAACGCTCAACAACATTCCCATTGGACCCAGAACAAACCCCCAGAAGACCAACGACAGGAACACGACAAGTGCCGAGAGTCCCAACCCCTTGCCCATGATCCGTGGCTCGATGATGTTGCCCACCAACAGGTTGACGACGACGTAGATCAGGATGACCCAGGAGAAGGTCGAGCCATCCTGGGTGATGAACGTGACGGTGATGGCCGGTACGGCGGCGATGAACGAACCGATGTTGGGGATGAAGTTGAAGAGGAAAGCCAAGAGTGCCCAGAGTGGCGCGTAGGGCACCTTGAGCCAGTACAGCAGTCCGCCAATGACCAGCCCCGTTACCAGGCTGAAGATGGTCTTGAAAGCCACGTAGCGTCGGGTTTCGGTGATGATGGTGTTCCATCGGTGCTGTCGAGCCGAGGTGTCGCCGGGCATCGCCGCCACCTTGGCCGGAAAGCCCGAGGCTTCGAGTACGATGAACACGAAACAGAACAGGACAAACAGGCTCTTGCCGAAAAGATCGGTCAGCCCGCCAAGAAGCTGGCCGAGGTAATCGACGGCGTGATCGGTGTTGAGACTGTCGGCCTGCACCTTGGTGGGCACCTCGATTCCCGCATGGGTCAGTGTCTCGGTGATGGTTGCCACTTTCCGCTGCAGTGGTTCCTTGAAGGTCTCGAGATTGTCTCGAAAACTGTAGACCGATTGTCCGATCATCAGGACGACCGTGGCCCCGATTGCTCCCATGGCCAGGAACACCAGCAACAGGGCGAGGGGACGGGGGACCCGACGCTGGACCAGCCAGCCCATGGCCGGTCCACAGATGATTGCCAGAAAGGCGGCGAACAGCACGGGGACCAAAATTGACCGGGCGATCGACATCCCGGCCACGATCACCACGAACGAGGCCAGCGTGATCAGGATTCTCAGCACTTCCGGGATACGGGGAGGCGCGGACATGGAGGAGTACCAGGCGGGCCGGTATGCGACTGCGACTGCGACGGGCGGGATCGTAGTCGAGTCCCGCTGGGCGAGGCCAGAGGTGTTTGGTCCTGTAGCGACTCGACCCCGGGGACTTTGCCCTGTCGGGTGCTGCCGGTTAGTCTGGGCTGCTGCCCAAACGACTGGAGACGAGACCTCATGAGACGGTTGCCCCACTTTTTCGCCTTCGTGTTTCTGCTGGCGGTTTCGACTGCCCTGGCCGATGGTCCTCGTGACAATGATCCGAAATCGGTACGCCCGGTGCCGCGACCAGGTATCAAGCCCGCCGGAAGCGGTTTCCTGGAACTGCCGGCCAAGCTGAAAGCTCTTCGGGCCAGGATTCTCAAGGTGTCCACATCGAAGAACCCCGCCATCCGCGCGTTGATTCCGGATGTCGAGATCTACTACCGGGCTGTCCACGACGCGCTGACATACAACGAGTTCTTTTCTGCTGCCGATGTCAAGAAGGCTCACGAATTGCTTGCCATCGGCGGAAAGCGGGCCGATCAACTGGCCGCCGGCCAGGCACCCTGGACCAGCCAGACCGGGCTGGTCGTTCGAGGTTACGTGTCCAAGATCGATCACACGGTCCAGCCCTACGGGCTGGTGATTCCCAAGACTTACGATTTCACGGCGACACGACGACATCGTTTGGACATCTGGTTTCACGGCCGTGGAGAAACGCTCAGTGAGGTGAACTTCATTCACCAGCGGGAACGCAATGCCGGGGCTTACACACCAGCCAACACGATCGTGCTGCACCCCTACGGACGCTACTCGAACGCGTTCAAGTTCGCCGGCGAGGTGGATGTGCTTGAGGCGCTGGGTGACGTCCGGGATCGTTACCGCGTCGATGGTCGGCGGATCTCGGTCCGTGGTTTCTCGATGGGTGGCGCCGCCTGCTGGCAATTCGCCGTGCACTACGCCGATCGCTGGGTTGCGGCCAACCCCGGTGCCGGGTTTTCCGAGACGCCCGAGTTCCTGAAGTTCTTTCAGAAAGAGACGCTCAATCCGACCTGGTTCGAGAAACGGCTCTGGCACTGGTACGACTGCACCGACTGGGCGGTCAACCTGGCCCAGTGTCCCACGGTGGCCTACAGCGGCGAACTGGATATACAGAAGCAGGCGGCTGACATCATGGAAGAGGCGCTGGAGGCCGAGGGGATCGACCTGGTCCACGTGATCGGGCCGGGGACCAAGCACGCCATTCACCCGGATTCCAAGAAGGAAATCGATCGCCGGTTGGCGAGCATCGCACGGGCCGGACGCGATACGAACCCGCGGCACCTCGTGATGACCACCTGGACCCTGAAATACAACCGTTGTCACTGGGTCACGGTCGAGGGAATGGGTGAGCACTGGAAGGCGGCACGGGTCACCGCTGATGTCACCGGTCGTAGCCAGTTGAAACTGGCCACGAAAAACGTCACCGGTTTGAAGCTCTCGTTTTCCCCGGGTTTTGCTCCTTTTGACGTCCGCAGTCCGGTGACGGTGGTGATCGACGGTGAATCCGTCGAGGCCCCGGGACCACTCTCGGATCGTTCGTGGAACTGTCGACTCACCCGGCAACAGGACGGCTGGCGGGTGGGTGGTCGGGTTGGTGGTCGTGATGGAAAATTGAGGAAACGTCACAACCTCCAGGGGCCGATCGATGACGCGTTCATGGACTCGTTCCTGTTTGTTCGCCCGACGGGCAAACCGATGCACGAAAAAACTGGTCAATGGGTCGAGTCGGAACTTCAGCGAGCCCGTATCCATTGGCGGAAGCAGTTCCGTGGGTACGCACGAATCAAGGACGACACGCAAGTGACCGACCAGGACATCGCCAGCGCGAACCTGGTGCTCTGGGGAGATCCACAGAGCAACAAGTTGCTGGCCAGGCTGGTGGATGGTCTCCCCGTCTCGTGGAAAAACGGCAAGGTGTCGATTGGAAAGCAGTCATTTGCCGACGGTGGACACATGCCGGTGATGATTTATCCGAACCCGTTGAATCCCAGGCGGTACGTGGTTCTCAACAGCAGTTTCACCTATCGCGAGTACGCCTATCTCAACAACGCCCGGCAGGTACCGATGTTGCCCGACTGGGCGATTGTCGACCTGTCGACGCCTCCGGGCACCGTGTGGCCGGGCAAGATTGTTGACGCCAACTTCTTTGACGAGAAGTGGAGCGTCAAGTAGCGACTCGAATCCGTCATGGTTACCCTGACCGGCTGACGCCTGCACCAGGAGACACACCGATGCTCACTCGCTCCGCCCTATTGTCACTCACGGCAGTCCTTGGCCTGATGGCCTCTTCATCCGTCACGGCCGCGACCCCGCGGGTGTTTCCCGAGGGCCAGCGCCCCGATGACTCACGCCTGGCCCCCCAGAAAGATCTCAACGGCTACTTCCCCTTCGAGGTGCCGGCGACTCGCAAGGAGTGGGAGATCCGCAAACGGGAACTCAAGCAGCGGATCCTGGTCTCGACGGGCTTGTGGCCGATGCCGCAACGGACGCCGATGAAACCGGTCATCTTCGGCAAGGTGACCCGTCCGGGATTCACGGTTGAAAAGGTGTATTTTGAGAGTGTTCCGGGTCACTTTGTCACGGGCTTGCTGTTCCGGCCGGCCGGGAAGACCTCCGGTGGAAAACACCCGGCCGTCCTGTGTCCACACGGGCATGGCGGGCGATTGCAGGATTACGGCGCCGGGGCGATGGATGCGTTGATCAAAAGCGGCGCCGAGAAGTTCCGCAAGTCGGGCCGGTTTCCCAAGCTGGCCCGTTGCGCCACGTTGGCCCGGATGGGTTGCGTGACGTTTATCTTCGACATGGAGGGTTACGCCGATGCCCAACAGATTGGCATGGGGGTGGCCCATCGACTGCAGAAGCAACGGCCGCACATGAACAGCCCCCGGGGCTGGGGCTTCATCAGCACCCAGGCGGAACTGCGTCTCCAGAGCATCATGGGGCTGCAGACCTGGAACTCGATCCGGTGCCTGGATTTCCTGTCCGGCCTGCCCGATGTGGATCCCAAGCGGATCGGGGTGACCGGTGGTAGCGGTGGGGGAACCCAGACGATCCTGTTGTGTGCCATCGACCCGCGTCCGGTCGTCGCGTTTCCCAACGGGATGGTCTCGACATCGATGCAGGGTGGGTGCACGTGCGAGAATTGTTGCTTGCTGAGAATCGGCACCGGCAATGTCGAACTGGCCGCGTTGTTTGCTCCCAAGCCGCAGGGCATGACGGCGGCCAACGACTGGACCAAGGAAATGATGACCAAGGGCTATCCGGAGTTGAGGAAACTTTACGGGCTCTATGGCAAGCGGGACCACGTACTGTGTCGTTCGCTAATCCGATTCCCGCACAACTACAACTACGTCAGTCGCGGGATCATGTACAACCTGTTCAACCGCCACCTGGGGCTGGGCCTGGACGACCCGGTTGTCGAGACCGATTACGAGCCACTGACGGCCGAGGAGTACACCGTCTGGGGCAAGGATCACCCGGCTCCTCCCGGTGGCGAGGCGCACGAGAAGACGGTCACCGGTTTTCTGTCCAAGCAGTCCCAGGCCCAGTTGGCTTCGCTGGTTCCCCGCCAACGCGAGGACATGACGCTCTACCAGGGCATCGTTGGTGGTGCGATCAAGACGATCATTGGTCGCGGGTTGCCGCGTGCCAACCAGATCGATCGCACCAAGGTCGTCAAGCACGACCGGGGTGACTACCTGGAGTTCGCCGACATCCTGAGACTGAAGCCACACGGAGAGGCGTTGCCGGTGGTGTCGTTCTTCCCCAGCAAGGCCGCTTACAACGGGATGGCGGTTGTCTGGGTCGACGGACGCGGCAAGGCGGGCTTGTACGGTGAGGATGGACGCCCGATCCCCGCCATCCAGAAATTGCTCGACGGAGGTGCCGCGGTCCTGGGAGCCGACCTGTTGTACCAGGGCGAGTTCCAGCCCGATGGGAAGCCGTTGACCGTCACGCCCAAGGTGGGCAACAACCGCGAGTTCGCCGCCTACACCTTCGGGTACAACCACTCGGTGTTTGCCAGCCGGGTTCACGACATCCTCACGTTGCTGGCGTTTGTGAAGGGTCACGAGGAGGACAAGGCCGGATCGGTGGCACTGGTGGGAACCGGCGGCGCCGGTCCGCTGGTGGCCACGGCGCGGGTTTTGGTCCAGGACCTGGTCGACAAGGCCGTGGTGGCGACAGGCGGTTTCCGGTTCGTCAACGTCGGGAACTATCGCGATCCCGGGTTCCTGCCCGGGGCGGTCAAGTACGGGGACCTGCCGGGAATGCTCTCGCTGGCCGCACCGCTGCCGCTGTTCCTGGCCGGTGAAAAGGGCCAGGTGCCCGAACGCGTCCAGGCGACCTATGCCGCAATGAAACGGCCCAAGTACGTTGTGTCACAGACCGGCAGCGAGAGTGCCGCGGTGCTCAAGGCCGTGTCGTGGCTGCTGGGACAGTAGACGCCGGTGATCACTTGTGACTCTTCAACCAGATTGGACTGCGTGATGTCGCTGCCCTGCCCCGCTCTTGTTCGTGAAACCGTTCCGTCCGTTCTCTCGATTGCTGCCGTGCTGGCCGTCGTGGCCCTGGTGGTGAACCCGTCCCTGGCGGCCGACGGGGCGTTGAATAAAGGCGACCGGATCGTGTTCCTGGGCGATTCGATCACCCAGGCCGGGGACCGGCCGGGAGGGTACATCCAGGTG
>CEOQ01098761.1_pt1 | contig 15091 bp, 11 predicted proteins | sample 361351 | NCBI WGS metagenome assembly CEOQ01 (sample SAMEA2619907, study PRJEB7988) | marine metagenome | biome: marine biome (ENVO:00000447); feature: deep chlorophyll maximum layer (ENVO:xxxxxxxx); material: "saline water (ENVO:00002010), including plankton (ENVO:xxxxxxxx)" | depth 60 m | reverse complement strand
AAAAAAACCACTGAAAAATGGATTCATATAATGAAATTCACACAAAAATCTGGCTCAAACCTAGAGTACGTCGTAGCATCACCAGATAAACTAGACATAGATAGAGCCTACGGATTAATTATTCTACTTCATGGTTATGGTTCCCACATGGGAGACCTAGCCGGCCTCGCCTCGGAAATCGACGACACCAATTACATATATTTGTGTCCAAATGCGCCTATAGAAATGGATGTCGGGTTTGGACAAAAAGGTTATGCCTGGTATCCAATATCTAGTACTAAGGAGCCTGATGATAGCGCATTGTCAGAAAGCATCACTAATTTAAATAAAACGATTGGTTCTGTAATAAGTGAATATCCTATAGATAAAAATAAGATTCTTATAGGTGGTTTCTCACAAGGTGGAATGATGACTATACACGCGGGTCTACTCAAACCTGAGTTATACGCTGGGGCATTCATATTAAGCTCAAGAATGCTCAAAAGATCAGAATTTGAACAAAAGGTTTATGACACAAAAAAAATACCGGTATTTATGTCTCATGGATTAACAGACATGATAATTTCGATAGATGATGGCAGGAATACCCGCGATCTGCTGAATTCTTATGGATATGAAGTTGAGTACCACGAATACGATATGGCTCACCAAATTGTGAATAACACCATTGAGGACTTGAGAAACTGGATTACAAATTTAATAGGTTAGTCAGGCTGGAAGGAGAATGAAAAATTATGAAAGCAGCATTTTTTGACGGTTCAGGCAAAATGGTCGTTTCTGATCATCCCGATCCAAAACCGGGCGATTATGACGCAGTTGTAAAAGTAAAAGCGACTGGTATATGTGGCTCAGACCTATTGATGAATAACGATAAAACTGAAGCCGATCAATTGCCAGCCGGCCACGAAGTCGCTGGAGAGATAGTGGAGATAGGTAATAAGGTAGATAAATCATATTTAGGAAAGAAAGTAGCCATAGAAACAATAGGGCAGGGACGAGCCTGCGGGTCTTGTTGGTTCTGTCGCTCAGGCCAATACCGCCAATGTACCAACATGGAACCTCCTGAAGGTGGAGGCTTTGCAGAATTCATAAAAAGAAAAGCAATGGGATGTTACGAGATCGATAGCGACACTTCTTGGGCTGAATCAGCACTAGTTGAACCTCTTGCGGTCTCTATTCACGGAGTACGAAGAGGGAATATGAAAGGGGGAGATAATGTTGTTATATTGGGTGCCGGAACTATAGGACTGACAGCAGTTGTCGCTGCAAGACAGTTAGGAGCTGGAAAAATAATCGTAACAGCAAGGCACCAACAACAAGCACAAATGGCCCTTAAGCTTGGGGCCGATGTAGCGTTGAATTCTGAAGATGAAGGTACGGAGGAACAAATACGAGAACTAACTGATGGCAGGGGAGCCGACCTCACCATTGAAACCGTAGGAGGTAAAAGCCCCACGACATTGATTCAAGCAGTAGAATTCACAAGAATGCAAGGCCGTATTTCAATTCTCGGAGGATTCAGAACCCCCTTAACTTTCGATTGGATGAAACCATTATTGAAGGAGCAAGCTATATATTTTTCGTCCTGCTACGGGGTAATTGATGGGCGGCACGACTACGAGATGGCTGTAGATATGTTTTCATCCAAAACTATTAATCTGGAAAATATCGTCACCCACAAGTTTGATTTAGACAACATCCAAAAAGGATTTGAATGTGCTTACGACAAGAAAACCGGTTCCATAAAAGTTCAAATCCACCAATGATGACACTTTAAAATCAGTATAGGTTGATTTAATAGATCATGGGAGCCGATATAATGTGATATGCAATTCGCTGTATGATTTCCCAATCTTTATTAGTTGGGGCAAATTTTCTATCTAAAGTCAATGTCCAACCTTGAAAATCGTGTGACTGGCTTTTGATTTCTAAATTGCCATGTTTTTTTGACAATTCTTCAATCTCAGGATCTTTAGCCAAGGTATTTATCAAGCCGGTAACGTCGTCGTCACCCTTCCATGTAACACCCGTGACTTTGCCAATTAAAGGAAATCTCTTTTTCCTTACAGTTTTTATCTTTAGTTTTTGGTTCACAGGACGATTATCTTCAGAGGGAATACCCATCACAAACCACCATTTTGGCGGACTATCTTTACTTCGATCTCGTTTGAGAATATTTATCCATTTTATTGGTCCATTTGAGATATCAATAACCCCCAGAGATCTTTGATACCAGGAATTTTCCACTTTTTCTTCCAACCGACCGCGAGTAGCCATTTGGGCCTTAACACCAGCAAAATTAGCCAAGTTCCAGGTCAATTCATCTCGAGTTTTATCTCTTATTTTCTCTTTCATGCCCATATTTTCTCACTTTGAAAATATCGTCAATTACGTCACAAAAACTGTGCTCTGAAATGATCGCCTTCATTAACTGACCGACTAATCATTTTGCAGGGATTCAGCTCTCAAAAAATCAAAGTCACAACCTTTGTCTGCTTGCAAAATGTGCTGAGCATGCAACCATTTATAACCTCTTTTGAACTCTGGGCCCGAACTGCTATCTGTATTCAACCTTTCTTTCAACTGATCATCTGTAATCATCAAGTTCAATTTTCTATTTGGGACATCTATTTCAATCATATCGCCATCTTGTATCGCGGCTAATGGACCCCCTCCAGCCGATTCCGGGGTGATATGCACTACCACAGTTCCGAACGCAGTGCCGCTCATCCTTGCATCACTTAACCTCACCATGTCTCTCACACCAGTCGCCAGTATTTTTTTCGGTATAGGCAAAAACCCCCATTCTGGCATACCTGGACCGCCTATCGGCCCACTATTTTTCATGACTAAAATATCCTGGGGAGAGACTTCTAGATCTGGGGCATCTATCCTCTTGCTCAAATCTTCATGATCTTCAAAAACAATCGCCTTACCTTTATGAACCATTAAATCCTGTGAAGCAGCGGTTGGTTTAATGATCGCACCAGTTGGGGCGATATTCCCATAAAGCACTGCCAAGCCTCCTTCTGGGTCAAGTGGGTTATCCATCGGCCGGATTATGTCGTCGTTATGAACTATATGCCCGTCAATATTCTCACCCAAAGTTCTGCCTGTAACAGTCATATTATCCAAATCCAAGATTTCCTTGATCCTGCCCATTAAAGCGGGTACTCCGCCGGCATAATAAAAATCTTCCATCAAATAATCACCTGATGGTTTTAAATTAAGTAAAAATGGTGTCGATTTGGACAGTTCATCAAATCTTTCTAAGGAAAGATCAATTCCTACTCGGCCTGCGATTGCTATTAAATGAACGATAGCGTTAGTAGATCCCCCTATAGCATGTAAGCATTTAATAGCATTATCAAATGCCTTCTGGTCCATTATTCTGGATGGGGTTAATTCAGAATCAACATTTTTTACAATTTGTCTGCCAGCTTGTTCCGCGAGTTGCTTTCTTCTTGAATCTACCGCTGGAATAGCGGCGTTCCCAGGCAGAGCCATACCTAAAGCTTCACCCATTGTACCCATTGTTGAAGCAGTTCCCATCGTCATGCAATGCCCGTTGCTTCGTACTATACAACTTTGTAATTCAGCCCAATCGTTCTCATCAATTGTTCCCGCCCTAAGTTCAACTTCATACCGACGGCAATCGGTACAAGATCCCAATTCCTCACCTTTCCAATTTCCTTTAAGCTGTGGCCCTCCGGTTACTAAAATAGAAGGTATATCTGCACTAGCTGCACCCATCAAAAGGGCTGGTGTCGTCTTGTCACAACCACCAAGTAAAACTACTCCATCAAGGGGATTGGCTGTTATAGATTCCTCTATATCCATGCTCATTAGATTTCTAAAAAGCATGGTAGTTGGTTTCATGTTGTATTCCCCCAAAGACATTACAGGAAATTCCATTGGGAATCCCCCTGCCTGCCATACCCCAATCTTCACCGATTCAGCTAGATCCCTTAAATGAGAGTTACAGTGGGTGAGTTCGCTCCAGGTGTTGCAAATTCCGATGATCGGCTTACCTTCGTAGGAATCTTCAGAAAACCCTTCCGCCTTAAAGGCTGCCCTTCGAAGCCAACCATACAGTTCAGGTGTATCAAACCATTCTCTACTTCTATTGGGCTCAGATTTCAAAGACATATTCATTCCCTGTTTTTTTTGTGATGCATGTGACTTAAGCGAGATGGCTCTTACTATTCCGATTCCTCTGTAGTGGGAGCGCTTTGCTGTTTGTAGTAATTCTCAATCGCTTGTTTAATTTCATTCTGCGTAGGTGGAGCTATGTAAAAAACTTGAATGTCCGATGGGAATTGCACTCTATGGTCTTCTGAAATAAACAGAATCCCAATCTCATCCACATTCAATTCTTTATCAATATTTTCAGCTATCTTTTCATTCCGTAAATTTGTTGATTCCTGAAAACCTTCATATGCCAATTTACTTACTTTTTCACTTGCGAGCCCGACAGAAATACATCTTTGCCAATCGTGCATTTCAAACAATGCATCTCTATCCTCAGTTTTTACAAACACTCCAGAAGAATCTGTTATCCTTTTACATATTGTTGCGGACCTAGGAGACACTTGAGACACTATTGCAGTACCTCCATCTCCTCCCTCATAAACCATCTCATGGAAAACGTGGCGAACCAGCCCCAAAGATTTTTCCAGATTCTCGATCTGCTCTTGTATTGAATTCCAATGACGATCAAACAAATCCGAATTATTTCCATCAACCTCTGGCATTACAGGAGGCAAAGGGACCAGAAACAATTTTCTTTTATTATCGAAAGACTCTGTTCGTGCTTTACCTGTTGATCCTAAAGTTGTCATTTACACTTTCTCCAATCTGACGGCACACACCTTATACTCCGGTATTCGAGAGTTTGGATCAAGAGCAGCATTTGTCAAAAAGTTTGCTGCGTGTTTCTGTAGTTTTACAAACGGAATAAATATTTCTCCCGATCTCATCTTATCGGTGTAGGTGATGCGGCCTTCTACTTCGCCTCTGCGTGACCTTATTGATACCCATTCTCCATCCAATACATTGTACTTAGAACCATCACTAGGATTTATAGCTATCTCTAATTCAGGTGCCCTGGCCATCAACCCGGAGGCCCGTCTAGTTATTGTCCCTCCATGCCAATGGTACAAAATCCTACCGGTGTTCAAAATTAAGGGAAATCGTTTGTTCGGCATTTCATCGGCCACTGGTCCTTGATCAAATCCTACAAATTTAGCTCTAGGACCTCTGGGAAAATCTTTCTCATACAAATATCTAGTTCCAGGATGATCTATACTTGGACACGGCCATTGTATTCCTCCTGAATCAAGTCTATCGTAATTTATGCCGCTCAAAACCGGCGTCAATGCTGCCATCTCATCCCAAATATCCGATGTGTTCTCATAACCAAATTCTTTCTCAATCCCAAGCCCGTTTTTATCACTGATGATTCTTGATAATTTACATAATATTTCCCAATCTGGCATTGAAGACCCCAATGGGTCAACAACTTTACGAACTCGTTGAACTCTCCTCTCGCTATTCGTGAATGTACCGTCTTTTTCCGCAAACGAGCAAGCAGGTAAGACTACGTCTGCTATCTCAGCAGTCTCATGTAAAAATATATCTTGAACCACCAAAAAATCTAATTTTTTGAATGTTTCTTCTGCATGATTCAAATCCGGCTCAGACAATAGAGGATTTTCTCCGGTAACGTACATGGCCTTTATCCGACCATTGTCAATTTCACGTACCATATCGGTGATAACTAGTCCTACTTCATCAGGAAGTACATTGCCACCCCAGGCGCCGGAAAATTTCTTGACTGTGCTATCCGAAATAGTTTGGTAGCCGGGGAAAGCATTAGGTAAACATCCAGCATCACCGCAACCCTGTACATTATTTTGGCCTCTGAGAGGAGACACACCTGACCCAGGTTTACCTAATTGACCAGATACAAAAGCTAAGTTTAACAACCCATGCGCATTGGCTGTCCCCATGGTGTGTTGGGTTATACCCATACCCCATATCAAGCATGATCCACTAAAAGGGGGGGTAGCATAAATGCGTGCCGCTTGAATTATGTCCTCAGCATCTACCCCGGTAAGTGATTCCACATAATCCGGAGTATATTTTGCAACCGTTTCCTTCCACTCATCATACCCCTCTGTTCTATCATCTATAAACTTTTGATCTTGCAATCCTTCACTTAAAATAACGTTCGCTATTCCATTCAATAGAGCAACATCAGTACCTGGCCTCGGCCGAAGCCAAATGTCAGCATAGTCACACATGTCTATTCGTCGGGGATTTATAACGATTAATTTAGCACCTTTTTCCACTATTGCTCTTCGCATTCTAGAAGCGGCAACAGGATGATTAGAATTGGCATCGGATCCTATTATTACAAGGCATCCAGCCTCTTCATAATCAATATAGGAATTGCTGGTGGCCCCACTTCCAAGAGAAGTAAGCATCGCTTCAACCGAAGGAGAATGACATAGCCTCGTACAATGATCTATGTGATTACTTTGCATCACCAATCTGGAGAATTTTTGTTGAATATATCCATCTTCATTAGTAGCTTTTGCTGAACAGAGAGTAGCAAAACTATCACCTCTGTATTTGCTCAGTCGGGTCGCAACAACCTCGAGAGCTTCATCCCATGTCGTTGGTACCAGTACCCCTTCCTTTCTGACCAACGGTTCAGTCAAACGATCTTCGTGATGTACGAACGTATACCCAAACCGTCCTTTAACGCACAACATACCCAAACTAGACGCATTTTCAGGATCATCAAGCATCTCAATAATGTTATCGTCCGAGTTCACTTTTGCCTTTATGCCACACCCAACACCGCAATAAGGACACGTTGTAGTGATAGTTTCAGATATTTCAGGTACCACTTCCTTGGTTGATATAGCCCCTGTAGGGCAAACCGATAAACATTGTCCGCATGTGGTGCAAACAGATTCCAACAGTGGCTTGTCCATGAATGTTCCTATTTTAGCCGTTTGACCAGAATTCAGGACATCTATGGCTCCAATGAACTGATGTCCCGACTGACACGCCTGTGCGCATCTACCGCATAAAATGCATGAATCCATAGATATGTTGAATACTGGGTTACTATCATCAACAGGCTCCCTAGTCCTTACATCCCACTTAGACTTGTTGATATTAGAGCGATGCAACAGTTTGGAAAATTCGCTGCTATTCTGGGAGTTTTGGTCAGCTATATCAGGAGTCATTGCTGCCGTTAACTCCAAAACAGTGTTTCGTAACCCTTCTACGTCATCACTATCTGTGATGATATCCATTCCATCGCTAGCAGGAGTTGAACAAGAGGCGGGGAATCCCCTAACGCCCCCAATCTTTACAAGGCATGTGCGACAAGCACCGATAGGTTTCATATCTGGGTCTTTACACAGCTGGGATATGGGTGTTCCCGACAAATTTATTGCATCAAGAACAGAACCGCCGCCGTCAAGAGAAATTTTTTTTCCATTCACTGTGACATTAATCAAATCAACTCCCCTTAGCTTTGCTTTCATGCAACACTGTTCCCGGAAAATGATGTAACAGACTGAGTATAGGATTACCAGCCGCTTGACCCAACCCACAAAGTGAAGCCTGATTTATCGCGTTAGCCAATTTATATAGCTCGTCATTCAAATTTGGTGACTCATTTTTTGAAAGAGCCAAAAGTTCCAGTAAGCGCGGAGTACCTTCCCTACACGGGGTACATTTACCACATGATTCAGAGGAATTGTACTCAGCGAGAGAGGTTACAGAATCAATGATATTTCGATTCTCTCCTAGTGCAATAATGCCTCCTGCCCCTAGCATCACTGAATTATCGTCAATCAGCCCTGGCCTAATAGGCAATATTGATTTCTCAGAAGGCAATATACCGCTTGATGGTCCGCCTACCGCGATTCCTGTTAATTTTTCTGGCTCAACACCACCGAACACACGTAAAATCTCAGCAATCGGCGTACCCATCGGCACCTCTATTGCACCCGGATTCTCAACTTTACCACTGAGGCTCACAATCTTTGTGCCGGGGCAATCATCCAGCCCTTGCTTTCTAAATTCATCGTCCCCATAAGACAAAATATAAGGAATATTACAGAGTGTCTCCACATTATTGACAATGGTCGGTTGATTTTTGTAACCAGATTCTGTCGGAAAAGGAGGTCTTAACCTAGGCTCTCTTCTCTTACCTTCCATAGTATTCAAAAGTGTGGATTCTTCTCCACAAACATACCCACCCGCACCTCTTATTATTTTGATATTCGCAGAAAAATCTGATCCTAATACACCCTCACCCAAAAATCCCTCTCTAACGGAAACATCTACTGCCTCCTTCATCCTTTGGTACGCTAATTCAGCCTCGGCGTTTACATATAAGAAAATGTTTTTAATACCCGTAGCGAAAGCAGATATAAGTGCGCCTTCAATAAGTCTGTAAGGTGCTCCTTCCATCAAATGTCTGTCTTTAAAAATACCAGGTTCCCCTTCTTCAGCATTAATAACCATCACTCTGTTGGCTGATTCAACTGATAAAGCAGAGCGCCACTTCAGGTGAACAGGAAAATAAGCCCCGCCCCTTCCTCTCAACCCCGATTTTTCCACTATATTTAATACATCGTCGGAAAGAAGGGACAGGGCAGTCGCTAAACCAATAAATCCACCTTTATCTAGATAGTCATCTAGCCCAACAGCACTCATATTGCCTATATCTTTCATAGCAATTCTGTGTTGATCTGATATATATTTTTGTGAAACCCCACTAGCCCAATTAAAGGATAAATCTTCAGATAGGCTTTCGTGTGAAGCTTTAAACACATTGTCTGATGTGAAAACCTTAGGTCCAGCAAAACAAGCACCATCACACCCAGATTCTTCGACCACGATTTCGTCGGAAACCTCTCGTCTCAAATCATTCAAAACTTCTAACGCACCAACCGCCATACTACAGTGTCCAACCTGAACTAGAAGCTTTGACCTACCACCTTGTAGACCAACTCTTTTACGCGCATTGCTAATAAATCCCAGAAGTTCACGCCGGTGCATCGTTTAAAATCCTCTCTATATTCTCTGAATTCAGCCTGCCAAGCCATCTCTCTTTATGCTTAATAACTGGGCCTACAGCGCACATGAAAGCACATGGAACTTCTTTTAAAGAATATTCCCCAAAATTATTCGAGTTTATCAATTCTCCTATCTTGGTAGCTCCATTTTCTAAACAAGACAAACCTGTACATATAAATATATCGCTTGTGCTTCCAGGACTGAGGTTCAATTCAGTATAACTGGTAGCCGCACCATATATTTCACTCGCAGGTCTCCCCAGATGCCATCCCAAGACTTCCATAGCCCACTCCGGTAGAAATCCAAACTTATCCTCTATAAAATGCAAAGCTGGTAATAGTGATTCCTTTTCTCGAGGAAACGACTCTATTAATTCTCTTCTAAATTCGTTTCGCTGTTTTCTATTTTCATTTTGGGGCATTATCTCTGGCGCTCCGAAAAAATTTATTTGTATCTACTCAGAAACATTAATTACAACGTTATTTCAAGTTCTTGAATCTTAACTTTCGGTACTAATCCCGATTGAGACCAACCACGTGCAGCATAATAGGAGGATATCATCGTATCGAGATCTTCTTTGTTCAAGCGGATTTCCTCACCTTTTTGCCCTATTATTGGCTCGTTTAATATACGCTCTGGCAAAGTATCATGACCTCGGTACCAACCTTCGCGAATATTAAACATTTTTTTTACATTATTTATTCTCTCACCACACATTCTCAGTTCAGACTCCGTCACATCCCAACCTGTTACATAATTGAGTATCTCTGTCGATTCTTTATAAAAATCTACGAATACTTTTCGAACAAATTTGCACCATATCAAAGAGTCCATAACAGCGCTATAATCTTCACTTTCCTTCACCAACTCACCATATATCTCGTATTCTGAATTTTTATCGGCACTATCTGAAAAATCATACTCATAGGCTGAACTACGGTTGTGGCATGCTCCTCTCGTGCTTACTGCAAGCGCAAGAGCCATTGTTTTAAGGTTTCTTGGCTCGTAACCAGGCATTTCTAACCCTTTCACATGCATAGCAAAACTATTTGTCCCATTCCCTATTTTTTGGCTCGCTCGCATTGAACCTTCAGCCAGCAGGTCCCCAATCCCTTTCCGCGCAGAGATATCACTAAGTATTTGTTGGATTAATTGACCTGTATCTGTTTGATCCAAGATTAAATCAGCTAAGTCATCCTTAAATAATCTTTTTTCACTGACTTCTAGATACCAGGCTATGGTAGCTCCAGCGCTTATCGTATCCATCCCTAATTCGTCACACAACTTACTGTTTTCCAAAACTTGTCTTCTATCAACTAAATTGACTAAAGAGCCCATTGCATACAAGCTCTGATATTCCATGCGAACAGATTCTCCTGACCCACCTGGTATTTTAATTATTTTTTCACATCCAATAGTGCAATTGGCGCAATGAGCAGACGTAACAGTTTCCTGAAGATGTAATGACTCACCAGAGATATTTTCAACACATGGATGAGAACCTTCTTTAAAGTTCGAAGTAGGTAATATATTCAATCTGTTGAAGATAGATATATTCGCCATTGTACCCATTTCCCGATATTTTTCAGTAGCAAACCCAAGACTCTTTCTTGCCATTTCGCCTCTAATTTTCAATAAGGCCTCAGGGTCTGACACATCGATAGACTGACCTCCACGAAAGGCAATGGCTTTAATCCTTTTTGATCCCATTACTGCCCCTGCACCAGTACGGCCGGCCTGTCGTCCACCATCATTACTTATACTTGCAAACCTAACTAAATTTTCACCTGCAGGACCAACGCAAGCTATCCTATGATCATCGGATAGTTTCTTCTTCAAAATAGACTCTGTCTGAGATGTTGTCTTTCCTAATAAATATTCGGCCGACTCAAATGACACGCTTTTCGGAGTGATATTAATAGTTACCCATTCATCAGAAATGCCCTTTAAAATTACCGCGTCTGCACCGATTTGTTTTATCGACACAGCCAGATGACTGGATGAAAGGGAATCACCAATAAAACCCGTCAATGGGGATTTAGTCGCAATTGCGAACTTAGAGGATGTTGTCAATTTGGTACCTACCAATGGACTAGAGCAGAATATCAAGGGGTTATTTTCATTGAATGCGTCTATACCAGGTGGGCAGTATTCATACAATAAATATGCCGCTAAACCAGTGCCTCCAAGAAATTGACGAAGCACTTCAGGATCAATTGTTTCCCAATGAAATGAACGATCAGAGACATCAATCACCAGTAAAGCACCATTATATCCGTACAAATTTATCCCCCTGATTGACTAGGTATCACCAAAACTGTATCACCATTTGACACTTTGAAATTTTGTCCCACAAAACTGTACCCATTTAGATTACACATGTAGCTTGGCAATACCATATCTGTATCACAAGATATAACCGTATCTAAGAGTGCGGGCAATTTTTCAACCAAGTACCTACAAAGAACATTTGAGGAGATTTCGGGTTCTTCAAAAATCTCTAAATCTATTGATGCCGTCCCAGATATTATTCTAGATTGGCCATAGAACTCCACGGACACTTTCATTAGATTTGTCCTTGCATGTCGCCAAAAATGGATCGCGATCTCTTTAAATCTTCTTCGGTATTTACATTAAAAAAACTTAACTCAGCATAAGGTATAGTGGTGATTAAGCTATCGCTCAGTTTTCTTAAACGGACTTGGTCAAAATAACCACTCATCTTCAGATTGTTTGTTAATAGGCTTTTTTCGATTTTATCAAGGCAAGTTTTTTGATATAAGGCATGGGTAGTCTGAAGGTATCCATCTACTTCAAAAACGACTACGTCAATACTGTCGGAAAGTTCGCTATTTATCATTAAACTTAAAACCGATTCAGAGATAAACGGCATGTCACAAGCAAATAAAAAATTCCAATTACTAGACGAAGCCTTTAGCCCACTATAAAGACCTCCTAAAGACCCTTTATCCGGATATAAGTCAGTAACAAATTTTATATCTTCGCCTAGAGCCAATTCGTCTTTTCTAGCTGCATCGTTTCCAACAACAATTATATCTCTACAATGTGAAGAAACTGAAGATATAACCCTGTCCACTATCCTTTTGCTACCAATATTCTCAACAGCTTTATCCCGTCCCAATCTCCGGCTCTTACCGCCTGCCAGTATTATTCCTGTCAAATTTTGCGTGTCCAAATACTTACGGATCCCATCGAATTTCAGAAGTGCGTTAAATCGTAAAGTCCAAATCTCCCATGGCTTGTACATCATAACCTCCGATCGACGCTATCTCTGATCGGAGCTCCGTTTCTTTAAGTAACTCAATTAATTTTCTAACTTGCTCATTCTGATTCATGACATCGTCCGGTACGATCAGTTGGAATTTTTCATTTCCAAGTGGAATGAAATCAAGATCATTTCCTGTCGCAGCGGCCATAATACCAACTCCCACATCCGCAATCCCAGAACCAACTGCCGCCGCTACATTCCAATGAGTATATTCTTCAGATTCATACCCATTTATATTTCTCAAATCTATCCCATTACGGTTCAACAAAAAATCGAATAGAAGTCTAGTTCCAGAACCTCTCTGACGATTTATAAAATTACATCCAATATCAGCGATATCTTGTACCGACTTTAGATTTAACGGATTGCCCTTTTTTACTATCAACCCTTGAGTGCGGCCTACAAAATTAAAAACATGTACCTTGATTCCTTCAAGGTGTCGTTTCACTGCACCAATGTTGTATTCTCCAGTTTCTTCATCCAAAAGATGCGAAGCTGCTATATGTGCATATCCTTTTGAAAGAGCAAGAAGCCCTCCGACACTCCCCACATTAGTAGACACCATTTTACCAGTACCTGGATACTCGCTTAATTTAGTTCCTAAGACATCCAAAGCAATGTCATGACTACCTGAGACTATGGTTGTTTTATCTATAATGTGTCTAGGTCTGATAAGCTCGGTCTTAACTGGGTCTCCTTCATCAACACCTTCAGACTCAGCGGGAATCCGAACAATTCCATCAGATCGCGACATAGCGAATGTCATAGCTGCTCCACGAGCTGTAGGAGTGGCGACATAATCCCCATTTATCTTACCCACCGTGACTCTCAAAAATTCCTCATCACCCATAGGAGAATGTACTTTGCGAGCTATCTTTGCCTGTACAAAATCTCCCTCGTCAAAAAATTCCCCCGTAAACTCTTTAATCAAGGTTTTTACAAATAGTTCGCTAGTTGTCGAAGCAGATGCAGGATAACCAGGCAATCCAACTACAGGGGCAGAATTGGAAACACCAAGTACGACAGGATGACCTGGCCGGATTGCTACGCCATGAACAAACACTTGACCACACTCGTCGATGACTTTATAAGTAAAATCCTTAGATCCAGCAGAAGAACCAGCTATTATTAAAATTATGTCGAAAGTTTCTGTCGCTTTATTGAGTGACGCCTTTATTTTTTCAACTTCGTCCGGAACTGGGTTCAGGACAGATGCAGTCCCACCCCAACTTTCTATCATTGCCGACAAAAAGATTGAATTAAATTCAATTACATTTCCAGGTTCTGGATCCTGACCCAGCTGTACTAATTCGCTGCCAGTTGGTATAAGGGCAACCTTTGGCTTGACAGCAACTTCTACTTCGGCTATCCCTGCGGCTCCAAGAGGAGCTAGATCAATCGGTCGTATTATTGACCCTCTACTTATTAACTGTTCAGGAGCCGCTATATCTTCGGCGATCTTTCTAACATGCTGATATGGTGCCACAGGAGACCTTAGTAAGACACTCTCACTATCTACTCGTTCGACATTTTCAATCATCACAACAGCATCATAAATACTGGGCAATGGCTGTCCGGTATTTATCCACTCGAAATCGTCTGGCATCAAAACCTTGGGATTTGTTTCGCTGACCCCATAAGTATCCGAAGCTTTTAATGCAATCCCATCCATGGCCGATGTGGTAATAAATGGAGCCGAAAGATTGGCAAACACGGAACTCGTCAAAATCCTACCTACTGATTCAATAATCGGAACAGTTTCAGTTTTTATACTTGGAAAGGCACCATGCCGACGCAAGCCATCGTAAAATTTCTCACAGGCGAGCATCAACGGAATGTTATCCAAATAATATCTTCTATCCAAATAATGTCCTTATTTGTGAACTAACATCTCATTAATCAAGCAACACATCAACTAAATCTCCTTGGTATATCCCATCAGATTCAGACGGAATAACCACATAGCCATCAGATTTCACCATAGTAGAAATCAAATTCGACTTCCCATAAACAGGAATTGCAGTACTCTGGTTGCCTTGGATGACTACTTTGACACGAACATAGTCTGTTCTTCCACTTGAAGAAGATACATCCGACGCTAATTGACACCTAGAAACGGTACGCACAGATTTATCAGACACTCCCATCATATGCAAAAGTATGGGGCGGGCTACCTCTTTAAACACAGTGACCGCTGACACAGGATTTCCAGGTAAACCTATCACAGGTTTTTCATTACAAATACCTAATATGGTTGGCTTACCAGGTTTAATTGACAACCCATGCACCAAAATCCCAGGAGAACCGAGAGATTCAAAAACCTTTGCTGTCAGGTCACGTCCACTCACGGAACTACCCGCTGAAAACACTATAGCGTCACATTCAGACAAGGCTTTCGTGGCTTCTGCTAGTTGAATTTCAAAATCGTCTGGGAGAAGAGGAAACAAGGTGGTATCCATTCCAAGTTCCTCCACCATTGTTTTTATCATGTACAAATTGATATCTCTGACTTTCCCTGCGGTCAATAGCTGATCAGGAGCTACAAGTTCATCACCAGATGAAAAAACCGCAACGTTTAATCTTTTCGTAACATCAATATCTAACACTCCTGCACTTAATAACGACCCTAATATGTTGGAATCAATTATTTTCCCAGCTTCTGCAATAACCGCACCTGGTAAATAATCTTCACCT
>CEOQ01047905.1_pt1 | contig 15092 bp, 10 predicted proteins | sample 361351 | NCBI WGS metagenome assembly CEOQ01 (sample SAMEA2619907, study PRJEB7988) | marine metagenome | biome: marine biome (ENVO:00000447); feature: deep chlorophyll maximum layer (ENVO:xxxxxxxx); material: "saline water (ENVO:00002010), including plankton (ENVO:xxxxxxxx)" | depth 60 m | reverse complement strand
TCGGCGAGAGTCTGGATGCGACCCCGGTCTCGCCGACCATCCTTGGCGGTGGCCAGGGCGCTGATTTTCAGGGAAATCTCGTAGGTCTCGGTTGGCTCGGCGTCCGGTCCTCTCAGGTACTCCAACGCCCGCTTGATGGGTTCGTCCTCGATGGTCATCCCCGAGTTCAGCAGTGCCAGCAGCACGAGGCTGGTGACCCCGACATCGTTCTGGCGGCGGACTCGAGAGGACCATTTGCCGTCGGCTGCCTGGAGTCCCAGCAGGAATTTCTGGGACCTCCCGATGGACTGCAGTACCGATTCGGCCGTCAGATCCGCCGCGGTGGCCGGTGACGGGTGCCAGGCGAGCGAAATGATCAGCAGGATAACTGGGATCGACGGCAGTCTCGGCATGTCCTCGATTGACTCTCCGCGGGGATGGTGTCCATGATGTCCCGGCATGGGCGTCCCCATCTTCTGGTGCCCTCGCTTTGCGGTCAACACGGGTCGCCCCCGTCAACGGTTCTCTCCTGGATTCGACTCTTTTCAACCAGCCACTTGTTCCATGACCGACCAACGCGATTTTGATGAACTGCTCGAGAAGTTCCGGCGTCACCGTGAGGTGATGAAGGAGGAACTGCACAAGGTGATCATCGGGCAGGATGCGGTGATTGACCAGATGCTGGCGGCGATTTTCACCGGAGGCCATTGCCTGCTGGTGGGAGTGCCCGGTCTGGCCAAAACGCTGATTGTGAGCACGATTGCACAAATCCTGGACGTCCGGTTCAAGCGAATCCAGTTCACCCCGGACCTGATGCCATCGGACATCACTGGCACGAACGTGCTGGATGAGACCGACACGGGTCGTCGCGAATTTCGGTTCGTGCACGGCCCGATCTTCACGAATGTGCTGCTGGCCGACGAGATCAACCGGACCCCACCCAAGACCCAGGCGGCGCTGTTGCAGGCGATGCAGGAGCGGGAGGTGACGGTGGGCCAGGAGACCTACCAACTGCCCGATCCGTTCTTCGTGATCGCCACGCAGAACCCCATTGAGCAGGAAGGGACCTACCCTCTGCCGGAGGCGCAACTGGACCGGTTCATGTTCAATGTTCGGGTTGATTATCCCGACCTGGCCGAGGAGGAACAGATTCTCTCGGCAACCAGTTCCGTCAACGAGGTGGACACCCGCAAGATCCTCTCGGCCAAGTCGATTGTTTACCTGCAGCAGCAGATCAACCAGATCGAGGCGGGCCCGTTGACAATCAATTACGCGGCTCGATTGGTCCGGGCAACTCGGCCCGCCGACGAGAGTGCCCCGGAGTTTGTTCGGCAACTGGTCGACTGGGGGGCGGGACCCAGGGCCGGGCAGTTCCTGCTGGCCGGTGGCAAGGCCGTGGCCGCGATGGCGGGTCGCCCGAGCGTCTCGCTGAACGACATCCGCCAGGTGGCCGTTCCCGTGTTGCGGCACCGTGTTTCGACCAATTTCCAGGCCCAGGCCGAGGGAATGACCAGTGATGACGTGATCGTGCGGCTGATCAAGGAAGTTCCCGAGCCCACGGTCAGCAAATACGACTGATTCCTCTTTCCTGGCTCTTTCCCCAACTGCTCATGCCCGCGATCGAAGAGTATCTCAAGCCAGAAGTCGTTCGCACCGTGGCGCGGTTGGATCTCCGGGCGCGGTTTATCGTCGAGGGATTTCTGAGCGGGTTGCACACCAGCCCATTCCAGGGGTTTTCCGTTGAGTTCAGTGAACACCGGAGGTACGCCCAGGGCGACGATCCCAAGCTGATTGACTGGCTGGTTTACGCCAAGACGGATCGTTTCTACGTCAAGGAGTACCAGGCCGAGACCAACATCACCGGTTACCTCGTCATGGATCTCTCCGAGAGCATGGGCTACACCCACAGGCAGGAGTTGACCAAGTTCGACTACTGCATTTGCCTGGCCGCCGCGCTGGGATACCTGATGATTCATCAACAGGATCCGGTGGGGCTGATCACCTTTGACGAGGGCATCCGGGCCAGCCTGCCAGCCCGCAGCAAACGGACGCAGTTGGCCAACGTGCTGGCGATGCTGGCGGGGGCGAAACCGCAGGGATTGACTGAAATCGGGGAGAACCTGGCGCGGATTGCGGCGATGATCCGCCAACGGAGCCTGTTGATGATCTTCAGCGACCTGTTGACGGATCCCGACTCGGTGATTCGCGGCCTGCAACAACTCCGGCACGCCGGTCATGACGTGATCGTGTTCCACGTGCTTGACGAGGCCGAGGCGACGTTTCCGTTTCGGGGAATGGTTGACCTGAAGGACCCCGAGAGTGGCGAATCGCTGGTGCTCGACGCGGAGGGCATCCGGGGAGATTACCTGGAGACGCTTGAGGCGATGTGTGACCGTTACGAGAAGGAATGCCACTCGATAGGAGCCGACTACGTGCGGTTGGACACGAGCATGCGGTTCGATCGCGCATTGGTCGGGTACCTGTCGCAACGCAGAGCGAGGTTCTAGGGGCATTTTTCGTGACCCGGGAGCTTCAGCAATCGCCATGATCGTCACGACCGTTGCGACACCCTCGTCGAGGTGACAGCAGATCGTCAGCGGCTTCTTGCACGCCCCCCGAGTGGCTCGTAGAGTTCAGAGCGGTCCCGCCGCGTTGGTGCGCCGCAGTGAGAATCTCTCCAACAGTTGTGCCGTTCGCTGCGTAGTCGCAGTCGAGGACCGGTGCCTCTGGCGTGGTGGGTTTCCTCGATCCACGAATCACTTCCCTCCCACCGCGGACACCTGCGATGGATACCAACGAAGCAGCCAACCAAGACATGCAACCCGAGCCCGCGGCCGAGCCTGCGGCCGAGCCTGCGGCCGAGCCTGCGGCCGAGCCTGCGGCCTCGAAAGAACCCGTCATCAAGATACGCAACCTGTCGAAGATCTATCGAGACTTCTGGGGGCGTCCCAAGGTCCAGGCCCTCAAGTCGCTCTCGCTCGATGTTCAACCGGGTGAGATTTTCGGTTTGCTGGGTCCGAATGGGTCTGGCAAGACGACGACAATGAAGCTGCTGTTGGGGCTGTTGTTCCCCTCGGCTGGTGAGATCACGATCCTGGGCGAGACGGCGACCAACGTCGAAAAGAACGAGCGGATCGGGTACCTGCCCGAAGAATCCTACCTCTACCGTTTTCTCAATGCCGTAGAGACGCTGGACTTCTACGGTCGGCTGTTCAACATCAGCAAGGCCGAGCGTCGCGAACGGGTGGCTCACTACATTGACCTGGTGGGACTCTCACACGCCAAGCACCGCCAGTTGAAAGAGTACTCCAAGGGAATGACCCGGCGGATCGGGTTGGCCCAGGCTCTGATCAACGATCCGGATCTGGTGCTCCTGGACGAGCCGACCACCGGCCTGGATCCCCTGGGGACCCGTGACATGAAGGACCTGATCCTGAAGTTGCGTGACGAAGGGAAGACGGTCGTGATGTGCAGTCACCTGCTGGCCGACGTGCAGGACGTGTGCGATCGGATCGCGATTCTCTACGAGGGTGAACTCAAGCAACTGGGTCGGGTCGAGGATCTGCTGACCGAGCAGGGACGGACCCAGTTGATGACCTCGAAACTTGACGACACGGCGATTGCTGAAATCCAGGAGGTGATCCAGCGTCATGGGGCCAGCATCGAGTCGTTGGATCATCCCACCAGCACGCTTGAGGAATTGTTCCTGAGGACAGTGGAGGAGAGTCGCGAGCGTCCCGGGCGGCGGTTTGTTGCCGAGGATGCCGTCGCGTCAGACGCGGGTACGGAGTCCGAGTGATCCCAGGTGGTGCCGCGGTTCAGATGACCGTGAATTGTCAGTGAGTTCCTGATGTCGATTGAAACTCAACCGTTTGAATTCTTGGATGCCATCCAGCACTGGGGGAAGGCGGTCACCGCTTTCCTGGTGCTGGTGATCATCGCCGCATGCGGCCTGAGCCTGCTGACGCATGGCAAAAAGGGGCCGGTGATGGTCCTCCGCTGGATTCCGAGGTTCTTTGCCGATCTGCTCCAACTCTCGCCACGGCGAGTGTACGCGATCGCCCAGTTGACCTTCCGCGAAGCGATCCGCCGCAAGGCTCTCGTGGTTTTCGGAATGTTCGCCCTGCTGTTCATGTTTGGCAGTTGGTTCATGGACAATCCGAACGAGCGAATGGACCTGCAGGTGAAGAACTACATCAGCTTCGTGCTGACGGCGATCACCTGGTTGTTGTTGCCGGTGGTGTTGCTGATCTCGTGCTGGGGTTTGCCAGAGGACATTCGCAACCGGTCATTGCACACGGTGGTGACCAAGCCGGCCCGCAAGACGGAGATCGTGATCGGGCGGATGCTGGGGTTCTCGTCGTTGATGACAATCCTGGTGGTGGTCATGGGTGCGACCGGTTACATCTGGATCGACCGCGAGGTGGCTCACAACCTGACGGTCTATTCCCAGTCCTTTGAAAGGGATGGCCAGGAGACGCTGGTCGAATACGTGGAGGGGAACGAGGGTGTCACGGTGCGGGTGACCGCCGGGGAGAACCCGACCACGGTGACGACAGCCCCGACTCGACAGGCGCTGAGACAGGACAATCCCGACCTGTTCAACTTGACCGAGTTGGCTCGGGTCGCCGCGCTCAAGAGGCACCTGGTCGCCAAGCGACCGGTGTTGGGCACGCTCAGTTTCAAGGGGGCTGACGGCAGTCCGACCGAGTTGGGAGTGAACACCGGAGACATCTGGGAATACCGGACGTACATCGCCGGCGGCACCCAGTGGCGAGCGATCTGGGACTTCGAGAACATCACCGAGGAGGTCATCAGTCGGGCCAAGGGGCTGAGACTGGAGAGCAGTTTCGAAGCGTTTCGGACCCACAAGGGTGACAATATCCAGGCGAGCCTCTTGCTGCAGTACACCCTGGTCAAGATAGATCGCAGTGTGTTCCGTGATTCGAACGACCGGCCCGTGTCGGCCGCGGTTGTGCGAAAGACAGGCGAGAACAGTTTTGAGGCCACGGTTGATGGGCAGGTCATGCCGGTGACCCCGGTGCCGGTGTCGGCCCATGAACTCATGGTCAAGGGCAACACCTACGTGCTGGTCGATGATCCGGACGTGGTGGTGCGGGTGATCTCGAAGGCCAGCGTGCCGTTGCCGAGTTTCAATATCAGCGAGTTTGGCGAGAACGTCACGTTGATCCCGTCACAGATCGATTACTACGACCAGAACAGCGGGGAGCGGCGTCAACTGGACCTGATCAAAGATCTCGTCAATGACCGGCAGGAACTGCGTGTCGAGGTCGCTTGCCTGGATTCCGGCCAGTATCTCGGCATGGCTCAACGTGACCTGTTCGTGCAGCTTCCCAGCAACAGTTTCGCGATCGGATACGCCAAGGCCATCTGTGGGATCTGGTTGATGCTGGGCCTGATCGTTGTGATTGGAGTGACCTCCAGTTGCTTCCTCAAGGGCCCCGTTTCCTCCCTGTTGACCCTGGTGATGTTGCTGGTCGGGCAGGGGTTCAAGGCGTTTCTGGAGAAAATCGTCGAGGGGGATGTTGAGGGTGGGGGACCGATCGAATCGGTGATCCGGATCATTCGTCAGATCAACCTCACCGACGATTTGCCGGAAACCACGTTCTACAGCACCGTCAAGTCGATCGACAGTTTCCTCAACGAGGGCCTTTTCATCGTTGAGAACATTGTGCCCGATTTCCGCAGTTTCCAGATGGACAGCTATATTGCTAATGGTTTTGATGTTCCCTGGTCCCAGGCGTTGGCTCCCTCGATCGGTGTCGCCCTGGCGTACCTGGTCCCGTGTCTGATCATCGCCTACTACAGCCTTTCGCTGAGGGAGCTCGAACACAAATGAGCCGACTCTCATCGCGGCAACGCAAGCTTGTTTACTTTGTCGCCATCCTGCTGCTTTTGATCCCGATCTTCATTCTCGGTCGACCGTCCAGTCGTGACAGCCGGGGTGGGGTCCTGGCGGAATTGCGTCGACCGCAGGGCCAGGAACTGGGTCTCTCGGAACACAACCTCGGTCGTGTCGATCCCACCAGCGCGGCGATGAACCTGGTGCTGCTGGGGATGCGGGGCGTCGCTGTCAACCTGCTGTGGATGGATTACATCGAACAGCAGAAGACGAAGAACTGGGCCCAGGTGCGATCGACGACCGAGTCGATCACCATGCTGCAGCCTCACTATTTGCAGATCTGGAGGTACCACGGCTGGAACCTGGCCTACAACGTCGCGGCCGAATGGGATGATGTGCGCGATCGCTATTACTGGATCAAGGAGGGCGCGAAGTTCATCAACAACGGGACCGAGTACAACCAGTTTTCACCCGAACTGAACTTCGAGATCGGACGGATTCTTGGACAGAAGATCGGCGTTGCTGACGAGTGGCGTGTTTACCGCAAGTACTTCAATCCCGAGGGTCGACAGTTCGAGAACGTGCCGGAAGACGAAAAAGGTGATCCCGATCCACGCTACCGCGGTGGGTTTGACCCGGTGTTGAACCCCGATCGGGTCGACAACTTTCTCGCCGCTCGCAAGTTCTACCAGATCGCCAACGAACTCGAGGCACGTGGATTCCAGCAGCACCTGATGATGCGTCACATCTTTCGGCAGTATCCCTATCGCTGCCGCCTGGACAACAACGGTGTGCTCAACCGAGAAGGTTATTTCGGTGACTACGTGATCAACCAGTGGGGCCAGGCCCAGAAGGACTGGACGGACGGTTACGGCCAGGAACTGTTCGACACCGGAGAAGGGTTCAGCGTCAATCTCGAGTTGCCCAGCGAAGTTCACTACTCGCGGTTGGCCCGTTCGCAGGGAGTCGAGGTGGGCCAGATCCGGCGAATGGTTCGCAGTTTTCAGAATGTGGTCAACTATCGCTACTGGCGGACCCGGACGCTCTCGGAATCCGAACCCAAGACGGCCGAGGCACACCAGAAGCTCTTCGAGGGCGAGGAGTTGTTCAAGACGAACGAACTGACACAGGCCCGAAAATTACTGGTCGAAGGGCTTGATCGACTCGACGAGGTGCTGAGCCGGTACGAGGATTTGATCACCGAGGACCTCACCGTCGAGGAGGCTTTGTGGGGGCTGCTGCTGGTCAAGAAGATCGACGAACTGCTGGAACGACCTCCTGCCGACGACTTGCCGTTATCGGGACTGTGGAATCGTCACCTCAATGACAAGGTGCCGACGATGCAATTCAATTTCAACAGGCGATTCGGTGGCTTGTAGGCACGTTGACACGCTGGCCGGACGGCGCTAAACTCGCCGCTTTCGAGAACCGATCCGAAGCGGTAATGGGTTAGCGCGATGAAACTTGCGAATTCCGGGAGCCGGGCATCACTGGCTCTGGTGCTGTTCACGTTCACAATTCTCGCAACGGCTGTCTGGGCCTCCCCGGGCGTGTTCGCCCAGGACAAGAAGGACTCGGGCCAGGCGGCACCAGCGGCCGCCGCCGAAAAGCCCGCAGAGGCTGATGCTCCGGCACCCGAAGCGGCGGATGGCGAGAAAGCTGAGGCGGACAAGCCCGCTGACGCGGCCGAGCCAACTGACGCGGCCGAGGCCCCGAGTGAAGGTGGTAACAAACCCAGTGAAGAGACCGAGTCGCTGGTGTTTTACTGCTGGTTGTTTGCGTTGGCCGGATCGGTAATCGCGCTGGTGTTTGCCCGGAAGTTCTATGTCTGGATGATGGCCCAGGACGAGGGCAACGAGCGAATGGTCGAGATCGCCCAGGCGGTTCGCGACGGTGCCGACGCGTATCTGAAGCGGCAGTACTTCGTGGTGGGCATATTTTTCGCCATTGCCTGGGCGGTGTTGATGTTCGTGTCGCTGGGACTGGACGCACAGCATCCACTGGTTCCCTGGGCGTTTCTGACCGGCGGTGCATTCAGTGGCCTGGCGGGCTGGTTTGGTATGAAGACGGCCACCTGGGCCAGTTCAAGAACCACCCAGGGTGCTCAGAACTCTCTGAACGAGGGCCTGCAGGTTGCCTTCCGCAGTGGAGCCGTCATGGGTTTCACCGTGGTGGGGCTTGGCCTGCTGGACATCTGTCTGTGGTTCGGTGCGTTGTATTACCTCCAAGACACCATCGGCTTTGAAATGTCATTGGCCGAGATCACCGTGACAATGCTCTGCTTTGGCATGGGAGCCAGTGCCCAGGCACTGTTCGCCCGCGTCGGCGGGGGAATCTTCACCAAGGCGGCCGATGTGGGTGCCGATTTGGTTGGCAAGGTCGAGGCGGGGATCCCCGAGGACGATCCGCGGAACCCGGCGACCATTGCTGACAACGTCGGCGACAACGTTGGCGACGTGGCCGGGATGGGTGCCGACCTGTACGAGTCGTACTGTGGATCGATCCTGGCCAGCGCCGCTTTGGGCGTGGCCGCCTTCGCCGGTGTCGGTGAGGGACTGGGAATCGATTACCAACTCAAGGCGTTGATGCTGCCGTTGTTGCTGGCGGCTGTCGGCATCGGGCTGTCCATCTGGGGGGTCTACCTGGTCAAGACCAAGGAAGACACGAGCCAGAAGAACCTGTTGAAAGCACTGGGCAAGGGCATCAATTACAGCAGTGTGGCCGTTGCCATTGCCGCGTTTGGCCTGGTGAAATACTTGTTGCCCGAACACATCGGCCTGTTCGTTTCCGTCAGTGTCGGGTTGCTGGCCGGCTGGTTGATCGGGTGGTGGACCGAGTATTCCACCAGTGACGAGTACGCCCCGACCCAGGCAATCGCCAAGCAGGCCGAGAGTGGTCCGGCGACGATCATTATTGCCGGTGTCGCCGAGGGCCTTTACAGCGTCTGGGTGCCGATCGTTGTGATCGGCGTTGCCATTTTGCTGTCCTTCGGTTTCAGCACCGAATTCGCATTCGGGGACGCCAGCAAGTTCGCCATGGGACTCTATGGCGTCGGCCTGGGTGCCGTCGGAATGCTCAGCACCCTGGGACTGACATTGGCCACGGACGCCTACGGACCGATTGCTGACAATGCTGGTGGCAACGCCGAGATGGCCGGCCTGGACCCGGTGGTTCGCGAGCGGACCGATGCCCTGGACAGCCTGGGCAACACCACCGCCGCCACGGGCAAGGGGTTTGCCATTGGATCGGCTGCCCTGACCGCGCTGGCCCTGTTGGCCGCCTACGTCGAAGAGGTTCGCGTGGGTTATGAGCGTTGGGCCAAGGCCGAGGTCGTCGAGGTTGCCGACGGGACGTTGATCAAGCTCAACAAGCGTGCCGTGGCCGTGAAGCACGGTGAGAAGGTTGAAACCTACCTGGTGATGCCCGCCGGCGCATCGCAGGTCAGCAAGGACTTCTTCAAGGCGATCAACGACTCCGAGAATGGAAAAGAGGTGACCATCGACGATCTGCCTACGGCTGTCACGATGGGCTTCCTGATCAGCAACGAAACAGCCACGATCCCCGACTTTGTCAGGCTCTATGACGTCTCGGTCATGAACCCGGCCGTGTTGATCGGCATGTTCATGGGCGTGATGCTGGCGTTTGTCTTCTGCGCGATGACGATGAAGGCCGTGGGCCGTGCCGCCGACGGGATGGTGCAGGAGGTGCGGCGGCAATTTGCCGAAAACCCGGGGATTCTCGAGGGGACGACCAAGCCCGATTATGCCAATTGCGTGTCGATCAGCACCAAGGCGGCTCAGAAAGAAATGGTGTTGCCATCGCTGTTGGGATTGGCCGTGCCGATTCTTGTCGGAATGGTACTGGGAGTCGGTGGAGTGATGGGGATGCTCGCCGGGGGATTGACCGCCGGATTTGCCGTTGCCATTTTCATGGCCAATGCCGGCGGCGCCTGGGACAATGCCAAGAAATACATCGAGGCGGGTCACTTCGGCGGCAAGGGGTCCGATGCTCACAAGGCCGGTGTCGTTGGCGACACGGTGGGTGATCCGTTCAAGGACACCAGCGGTCCGAGCTTGAACATCCTGATCAAGCTGATGAGCATGGTGTCGGTTGTCTTTGCCGGGTTGATCGTCAAGTTCGCACTCGGCCTTTTCTAGGAACGGCCGTGGCGGACGACGTGACCAGTACCAACACGGGAGGCACGGACGCCACGACCCGAGCGGACCGGGTGCCCGGGCTCGAACGAGCTTGCCGGGCGGCCCGGATTGCCGATGAGTTCCGCAGCCGTGACGTTGTCCTGCTCGACCTGACGGCCATCACTCCCATCGTGGATTACTTCGTCGTGGCCACCGGGACCAGCGGCCGCCAGATGCGGGCGGTGGCCGATGAGATCAGCCGCGTGTTCAAGGCGGACGGGGACAAGCGGCTGGGGATCGAGGGGCACGACAACGATTCGAACTGGACATTGATCGATTTCGGAGACATCGTGATCCATCTCCAGGACGCCGAGGCCCGTTCTCTCTACGACCTCGACAATCTCTGGGCTGATGCCGTGCGGATCGACTGGCAGTCGGTGGCAGCAGACGCCACGGATTCTCCCGATTCGCTCTCCACCGCTCCCTCCACGGACAATCTGGACCCCGATCCGGCATGAACCTGCTTGCCGAACTTCGATGTCGTTTTCACCGGGCTCTCGAAGGGCTCTGCGAGGATCCTTCCGAGTACACCGCGATGGTGCGCCCCGCCCAGGATGGCAAGTTCGGGGACTACCAGGCGAATTGCGCGATGCCGTTGGGCAAGGCCACCGGGCAGAATCCGCGTGATGTGGCTGCGGCGTTGGTTGAGGCTCTTGAGGTGGACGAGTTGTGCGAACCGCCCGAGGTGGCTGGACCGGGGTTCATCAATCTGAGGATCCGGGACGATTGGCTGGCGTCCGAGACGTCCCGGATGCTGTCCGATCCGCGACTGGGGCATCACGCCGTCGAATCGTCTCGCCACGTTGTCATCGACTATTCGAGCCCCAACGTCGCGAAGCCGATGCACGTGGGGCACCTCCGCAGCACCGTGATCGGCGACGCCCTGGCCCGCGTGTTTCGGTTCCAGGGACACCGGGTGACCGCCGACAATCACGTGGGAGACTGGGGCACCCAGTTCGGCATGATCATCCAGGGTTACCGCAATTTTCTGGATCCGGAGGCGTACGCCGCCGATCCGGTCATGGAACTCTCGCGACTGTATCGCCTGGTCAATCGCATCGCCGGCTACCACGATCGTCGGGCCGCGTTGCCCGGCCAGAGGGACAAGCTGGCGGAACGGCGCGAGGAACTGGCGATTCTCGAGACGGCCATCGCCGAGGGGGACAAGTCGAAGAAATCCGAGGCGAAGAAGGTGCGGGCCGAGGTGGCTGGACTCTCCGAAACGGTTGCCGGTTCCGAAACCGAGGTGGCGGCTGTGGAAGCGGATGGCAGCTTGGCCGGCATTGCAGCCCAGCACCCAGACATCGCGGACGCATCGCGTGCCGAAACGGCCAAGTTGCACTCCGGTGATCCGGAGAACCGAGCGCTGTGGGAGGAATTCCTGCCGGTGTGCCTGGAGATGATGGAGAGCATCTACCAGAGGCTGGGAATCCAGTTTGATCTCACCCTCGGAGAAAGCCACTACCAGCCGATGCTTGCTGACGTTGTCGAGAGCCTCAGTCAACAGGGACTCGCCTCCAACAGCGAAGGCGCGATGTGTGTTTTTATCCAGGGCAACGACGCGCCATTCATCGTCCAGAAATCCGATGGTGCCTTCACCTACGCCACGACCGACCTGGCAACGATCCGGTACCGGGCTGCCGACCTCGAGGCCGATACGATGTTGTACGTCGTGGACGCCCGGCAAGGCGAACACTTTCGCCTGCTGTTCGAGACGGCCAGGCTGTGGGGTTACGCGGACACCGAGTTTGCTCATGTCAGTTTCGGCACGGTACTTGGCGAGGACCGTCGCCCCTTCCAGACGCGTTCGGGAGACACAGTCGGCCTGGAAAGCTTGTTGGACGAGGCGGTGGACCGGGCCCGTCGGATCGTCGACGAGAACGATGACGGCAAGCCGGAGGGGCCGGAGTTGGACGAGGAGACTCGTGCGGCGGTGGCCGAAACGGTCGGCCTGGGAGGGATCAAGTACGCCGACCTGCACCACAACCGCGAGAGTGACTACCAGTTCAGCTGGGACAAGATGCTGGCCACCACCGGTGATACGGCCACCTACATGCAGTACGCGTGTGCTCGCATCCTGGGAATTTTTCGGCGCGGTGGAGTGGACCGCGAGGGCTTGAGGAGCGAGAGCTCGACGATAATTCTTGACGATCCTGCCGAGCGGGACCTGGCGATGGCGCTGAACCGTTTCGCCGATGCGGTCGACATGACCGCCGCCGAACGTCGCCCAAACGTGTTGACCGGCTACCTGTTCGAAACGGCCAACGTCTTCTCGACGTTCTACAACTGTTGCTCGGTGCTGAAGGAAGAGGACGCGTCCCGGCGTGCCAGCCGGTTGGCCCTGTGCGACCTGTCGGCCCGGATTTTTGAACAGGGCCTGGGTTTGCTGGGAATCGAAACCTGCGAGCAGATGTGAGCCGGGCCTAGGCGGTGCCGCCCGAATCGGCCTGTCGCCCGAAGATCATGCGGCCGGCGCTGTTCTGCAACACGCTGGTCACCACAACGTCGATTTCCTTGCCAATCAGCACCGCGGCCTGTTCGCAGACGACCATGGTGCCATCGTCGAGGAATCCGACTCCCTGCCCCGGCGACTCGCCTTCCTTCGCGATTGTCGTTCGCAGCAAGTCACCCGGTACAAACCGGGGCTTGAGGGCATTGGCGACGTCGTTGAGGTTGATCGCGCTGACACCCTGCAGGGAGGCGACCTTGTTGAGATTGAAATCGTTGGTGACGATGCGACCGCCGAGTTCGCTGGCCAGTTCGATCAGTCGCTGGTCATTGGTCAGGTCCTTCCGCTCGATGCCCGCCGCCCGGTAGACGGTCACCTCGGTGGTGGCACTCTTCTGCAGCTTGTCGAGGACATCGAGGCCCCGGCGTCCGCGGGTCCGTCGGTTCTTGTCGCCGCTGTCGGCGATGTCCTGGACCTCCTTGAGAATGAAGGAGGGGACGATCAGTTGCGATTCAATGATCTGGGTCTCGGAGACATCGGCAATCCGACCATCGATCAGCGCACTGCTGTCCAGCACCAGTGGCCGTCCTCCCTTGAGTTCTCGAGAAAACTCGACGTAGGGGATCACGAATCGGAAGTCGTCCTTGGTTTGCAGCAGAAACGAGATGCTGATGTAACTGAGAATCAGTGGCGAGAGGAGCTGGATGATAAACATCACGTCCAGGGCCGAACTTGCCTCGTCTCCGGTGATCTTGATCGCAATCAGCTGCTGTCGGAACGGTTCCAGGGCCTGGAGCATCAGGTAATTGAGCAGGGCTCCGACGAGAAGGCCAAAGTAGATTGACGAGATGACCTCGATCCTCTTCTGCCGGATCACCACGTCAATGACCGTGAAGATCTGCGTGACGAACAGGAGGAGCACGAACAACAGGATCGCGGTGGAGTAGGGCAGGTCGAGCGTGGGCTGGTTGATGAAGTTGTAGAGCGCCCCCGCGCAGACAAAGAAATACAGGACTCGGACTACGAAAATCAGCATGGTGGGAGTCGCCGTGACGTGTGTGTGTCGGTGGAGGGCTTGAGGTGAAACACGTGGTCGATCCGAGGGGGAGGGGGATCGTTGTGCCGTGACACTTCGGAGAGCTGGCTGAGGAAGCGGAATGAAAACGGTCGCCAGAGGACCGCCGGTCCATGATAAAGGGCAAACCGGGCGAATTCCACCAGTTGCATCAATTGGTCGGTGGCTCGTGGGAGAGGAGTTCGTGGAGCGATTCCAGTGATTGGGGAATCACGTTGGCGTTTCCCACGACCGGCATGAAATTCGTGTCACCGTTCCAGCGGGGCACGATGTGCCAGTGCAGGTGGCCAGGCAGACCGGCTCCAGCAACTCGTCCGAGATTGAGCCCGATGTTGAACCCGTCCGGCGACATTGTCTCACGCAATCGTCGGGTCCACTTCTGGATCTCGGTCACGCATTCGGTCAGCACCGGAACATCAACAGCTTCCAGATCGCCGACGTGATCGCTTGGAGCGATCAGCAGATGACCGTTGTTGTATGGGAAACGATTGAGCAGGCTGATGGTGTGCCTGGTCCGCCCGATCACGAGGTTGGCATCGTCTTCAGATGGATCGGCGTCACGATAGCGACACAAGAAGCAGCCCTCGTCGGTGTCGACGGACTTGATGTAATCGAGCCTCCAGGGGGCCCAGAGTGCCGGGTCTGTCATGGGTCCTTGCCTTCCTTGTCTGTGCCGCGATCATCCTCATCCCCGGTCGTCGCCTCATCCGGGTTCTCCTCGCCACCACCGAACCATCCCGCCACAGCGTTGAATCCCTGTCCGATCGCCCGACCGCTGAGCAGGGACTCGGTCCAAGTGTCCCGGTCGGGAGAAAAATTGGACCAAACCGCGTCGATGTACGGTTCGGCTGTCTCGCGAAGCGTGTTGTAGAAACCCTGTTCGCGGATGGTCGAGAGTGATTCCACGTAATGGCCGATGACCTGCCGGTTGAGAAGTCCGCCGACGACCTGGATTCCGGTCAGTGCTCCGTGTCCGACGGTGCCGACTTTTTGCAGCGTGAGCATGGTGACGGCTCCGGAAACGCCCAGGAGTCCGACATCCTCTTCACCGGCCAGTTGTTTCATTTCTTCCCACAGAGTTTCGAGTTCGCTCTCGGGAATCATCGCCGTGATGTCGGCGTCATCGAGTGCGTCTCGTGTGGCTTCGAGCGTGGCCTTGAGATCGGCAACCGACAGTGGTGGGGTGTCGAAAAGCCCGGCGGCTTCCCCGGTGGCTCCCTGGATTGCTCCCAGGAGATCATCGACGGAGTTGATGGTCGAGTCCTTGGCGATCAGTCCCTTCTGCTGAAGTTCGCTCGCCAGTTCCCGGGTGTAGCTCCGAGCACCGTAGGCCACGTCGCTGACCACGGCCATCAGCCAGACCGGCGAGCAGGACAACGTGGCCCAGCCAGCCATGTCGACGAAATTGCCCACCGCCTTACGAGCCAGGTAGCCCTCGACAGCTGGCTCCTCGTCTTCGGTTGTTGGGGAGGTGACTCCTCCGACGTCGGTGGCAAGAAATCTCAGTGAATTGCGGACAACGATGCCGTA